>Ga0207652_10000029_pt1 | contig 149054 bp, 115 predicted proteins | sample KBSC63BmetaG_FD_184334 | JGI IMG/M metagenome (GOLD analysis project Ga0207652, IMG submission 184334) | Corn rhizosphere microbial communities from Kellogg Biological Station, Michigan, USA - KBS C6-3B metaG (SPAdes) (version 2) | ecosystem: Host-associated > Plants > Roots > Rhizosphere ...
TCGTTCATTGAAGCGTGCTTTTTTATTGAATACCTTGGCATTAAATGAGATAAAATTATCGGAGAAAGAAAAACTATACAAAAAGTTATTCACTGATGCAACGTTTTCTCATCATTGAAACAAATAATGCGATTTTTAAATTTATTTTTGGTTCTTATTGCAAGTTTCACTTTGTCACATTTAGAATAAAGCTGCTGCTTCCTGCATCTCCGTTTGAAGAAATTCCTTGTAAGACCACCAGATATTTTCCCGCGATATCACCAGTGAAAAATGAAATCCGGCCAATTCCTTTTTCATTTGTATTTACATTCGGCGACCAGTATAAGACATCGCGGAAATCCGGTAGGCGGCTTTGTAATTCTTTATCAGAGGAATAATCCGGCGAATAAAAAATTCTTTGTTGTTGCAGGCCATCATAATCTAAGATCACATCATGCGGATTTAAAGTATAACCTGGAAGGTTTCCTTTGTAAGTCGTAAAGCTCGCAATGCCTTCAGATACAATTGGCCCCCAATGATATTTTGAAGCAACTACTTCCAGTTTCTGAACTTTCAGAGGATCGTAAGCCATAATTTTATCAACGTCAAACACCGGAACGCCATCCAAAAGAATCAGCGGATCTTTATTAAATATTTTTTGCGTAGGCTGCATATCATTCAGTTCGTATTGCTGTTCATTAAACATGTTGAAATGATATTCTTTCTTTTTCCTGATCACGTTTACTTCCGTCACATATTCACGCATCACTTCTTCAACAGTTGTAAAACGTGTGTAGTTATCAAGCAAATAAGTTTTGTATGGCTTATTATAAAATGCAAGCGTATCAATCAACAATGGTTTTAATTTTTGCAACGCATTTTCATGATAGGCATTGGAAATTTCCATGTGAAGACTTGAAGATTGCAGGTCATCTCTGTTATCTTCTGAAACATGCAAAGCTGGAAATATATTATTTGAAAATTCTTCTGAAAAAGGACTGGATACTTCCAAATGATAAATACTATCTGTGGTGGTATTTGTTTGTAAAACGATTTGATTTGGTCCATAAAAGTCTTTCAAATCATAATGAACAAGGCCTTGCGCATTGCTAAGGCAGCCATATAATTGAACGCGTTTTCCCGGAACTGATAGATAAACCAACACATTTTCTGCAGGCATTCCGGTTGCTTCATTCGTAACTTTTCCGATAACAATATGCCCACGATTTTCAGGAATATAAGTAAGAGAAGATTTGTTATTTGATGAAATATTTTTCCAGTCAAATGCGCGCCAGCCCTGGGTTAGCAATAAATTTTCCAAAGCTTCGTTTGTTTCTGCGTTATCATTTTTAAAATAATAACCGGGATTTTCAATAAAGCCTTTGAGGTTGGATGTTAGCCACAAATATGTAAAAATATTTCCTGAATTTTGTTCGTGCAAACCGTCCAAACGATAAACAGAAGCGGATAAATTTCCGGCCAATAAATTTCCAGATTCATCAACTGTTGAAAGATCAATATTTACTTTATCACGTTTATTAAAAGTTTGTTTATCGGCTTTCGCATTGATAAACATTTCTTTTTTGGGCCGTTTAAAATAGAGCCTTTCGCAAAGCGGTTTGCCATCTTCAGCAAACAAAGTTATTTGGGCAATTCCTTCTTTCAGATTTTCTTTATTTATGATAAAAACGGCCTGGTTATTTTGCAAAGAACTTTCTTTTGAAAAATCAATTTGCCTGTTTGCTTGAGCAATTAAATAAATATTTTGTGAAGAAGGGTTAGCGGAAGAAACTGAAATTTGTAAATTATTCCCTTCGTCTGTCAAATGCATTACATAACCGCTTTCGAAAGCTTTTGGCAAATTTTTTCTTATCTCAGAACCATCATTCAAAGTAACAATCGCCGTGTACTGTGTTGCTGTTTGCGGTGAAAATAAGAACTTTCCCATCCCAAACTTTTCTGATTGAAAATGCGCAACCGTGTCCTGCGATTCATCAACCACAACCCCTGCTCCATCGATGCCTTTTCCTGAATCATCATTTATTTTAAAAGCCACCACGCTGTTGATTCCATTCACCAGGTTTCCTCCTTCGGGAAAAAATTGGATAGAATATTCAACCTTGCTTTTTGCAGTTGCCGGATCAAGATTTTCGGTCGTATTTATAACGGTAATAATCTTTTTAAAATAATGATTTGCCGAATCATTTTTCATCCAGTTCGTATAAGCTCTAAGTTCATAATTCCCCGATTCCAAAGAAAGCGGAAGTGCAAAAGAACCGCTACCAGAGCCGTTTTCAACAGCGATCTTTGCCTGCAAAACGGGCTGATGTTGTTTATTTATTATTTCTACATAAACCACTTTGCTTAAAGAAAGCGGTTTGTTATTGGCCGAGTTTGTTACATAAGTTTTGAGCCACAATATTTCTCCGCATAAATAATAATTCCGGTCTGTATGCACGTAAACTTTTTCATGCAAATGATTGCTGATATTATTGACAACCCCGGCAATCTTTTTATCAGCGTTATTCGTTTGGCCAAAAGCAGAAAAGCAAAAAAACAGGCTTAGAAAAAAGACTGACGTATAAAAACATTTAGGTAAAATCGAACGATTCATTTTATATTTTTTAAGGCCAGAAATATGGTTTAACTGGAGATCCGGTTAGGGTACAATCTACGCATGTCGCAGATGCTGAGAAATAACCTTTTGGCTTAAAAGCACCTGGTGGATCTGTTGCATAAGGAATATAAGAATTACCAGCCAAGTAAAATTTCACTTTATCTACCGGAACATCAATTTCGGTGCACCTTCCTCCCTGGTTCCAACCGGAAGGCATTTCAGAATTACTAATAAATAACCTTTGCTGCTGAATCGTTCCGGCGCCAATATATCCGATCACTCTTTCAGTAGAATCGGTAATGCAATGTATATTTCCTTTTGTCTGGTTGGGCTGCGGATCAAAAATTGAACCCGTAGTTTCAGTATTTCCTCTCATCGCATTCCAATAATTATAGCCCGCAGAATCAAGCGCATATTGAGTTACGAATGTGCTGTACAAAACACTTATTCTTTTGTCATGGTTGGGAATAAGTGTCAATGGACCTTCGTGAATCACATCTTCCTGCAACTTTGCCGAAGAGCCAAGGATTATATTGTTGGAATTTCGGGTACGGTAACAAACAAATACAGGTACAGACCTATCCACAACTTTTTCGGTTATTGGATCGTAGATTAGCGTAGAATAATAATCAGCATGAAATTCCCAGGTCTCTGTATAATCCCAGCGATAGAAGGTTGTATTGTTATTCTGGTCGTGCGTATTTACAAAAACCTGGACATCGCCATCTTTAAATTTCCAGCCAAGATTATCAATCGGTGGCGATAGTTTGCAGGGAACAAAATCGGAAAAATATTCTTTTTGATCTGCGGTGATGATGTGCAACCGGTACTCAGCATAAGGATCTAATGAATAATTGGCAGAATAATTTCCGCCACCGGTTTCATACAAAGGGTACACATTACTTTGATTGTCTTCAATAATCACACTTGCATTCATTTCATTGATGTAAGCAGCCGTATCTCCTGAAGTGATATTCCTTGTGCGACTTAGTTTGATATTAGTGGTTCCTTCCGCATTCAAAAATCCATCAACCACCAGGAAATGGGCTTTTGAAGATTTAACCGGCGGATCATAAGGCACTTTACAGTTAGCAAGAAACAAAGCTGCCAAAACCATCATCCATTTCCACGAAAAATATTTTTGACTCATTTAAAATTGCTATTATAAGTTCGTTTACTATAAATAAATATTCTTTTTTTTATGGCCAGAAAAGCGGTTTAATATTCGTTCCAAAAAATGTACAATCCGTGCAACTACGTGAAGATGCGGTGCAAGCAAATCTGGAAAAAGGATCTGTTACTTTATCAATTGGAATGCGGACCATATCACCTAGAAAATAAACAATACTATCACGGTCAATGCTATCTATAGGACAATCCGGGATAGAATTCCAGCCTGGCGGCATTTGATTATTATCAATAAAAATCCGTTGCTGCTGAGTGGTACCTGCGCCGATATAACCAATCACCAATTCAGATGGATCCGTAGTGCAATGAATATTCCCTCTTGTCAGATTTGGCTGGGGATCAAAAATAGAACCCACGTTTTCAGTATTGCCTTTCATGGCATTCCAATAGTTATAACCGGCAGAATCTAAAGCATACTGAGTAACAAGCGTGCTGTATAAAACGCTGATTCTCTTATCTCCGTAAGAAATTAAATTAAGCGGCGCTTTATTGATCACATCTTCATTTAATTTAGCAGAAGATCCAATAAAAATACTAAAGGAATTTTGAGACTGCCAGCAAATATGTACCTGATCGGTCCGGGGAGTTAGTGCCTGTGTTTGAGGATCGAATTTCAAATTTGAAACATAAAAAGAATGAAATTCCCAGGTTTCTTCATAACTCCAGCGATAAAAGGTTGTGCTATTTTGCGGGTCATGTGTGTTGGCATATAGCTGCACATCGCCGCCTTTGAAATCCCATGTTATATTATCAATTGGCGGCGCCAGTTTATAAGAAACAAAATCTGACAGATATTCTCGTCCATCAGCAGCTGTAATGTGCAACCGGTATCTGTTTGCCGGAAATAATGAAAAGACGCCGGCATAAATTCCGTTTCCAATTTCATCTAAAGGTGGCCAGGTATCATTATTTTCATCCTCAATTACCAGGTGCGCTCCTTTTTCCATTATATCTGCAGCGGTATCCCTTGTGCTAATATTCCTGGTGCGACTCAATTTAATAGTAGTTGTGCCATTGCCATCCAAATATCCATCCACAACCAGGTAATGTGTTTTGGAAGAATTAACCGGAGGATCATAAGGCACTTTGCAACCTGCAAAAGATAGCACAGGAATACAGTAAAGCAACAATTTTATGGAAAAATGATTTTGTTCCATTTAAAAACGAATGTTATAAGTGATAAATGGAATGGCGCTGCCAAAAATGGATAATTTATACCCGTGAATATTTCCGTTTTGAGAAATGAAATAAACAGAATAAGCATTTTTGCGCCCGGTCAAATTGTATACACCCAACGTCCATGAATTATGAGTCGCCTGATGAATTTTATGATTTCCTTCAAGGTTCATAGAAAGATCGGTGCGGAAATAATCCGGAATGCGGTAAGCATTTCTATCCGAATATAAAACCCTCACCGAGCCTGCATAGTCATATTCCGCAACCGGCAAAGTAATCGGCCGCCCGGTACTGTAAGTTGCATTGAAAGAAATACTAAAACGGTGATTGATGCGGTAATTTCCAATGAAAGTGAAATTGTGCGGTTGATCGAAATTACTTGGATATTCAGCGCCATCATTTATTTTTTCAGCCGCATAAGGATCGTCCTGTTGTAATAAAGAACGCGAATAAGTATAACTAAGCCAGCCATTGATTTTGCCGGTAGATTTTTTCAAAAGAAACTCTGCTCCGTAAGCTCTTCCTTTTGTATTGATCACATCCGTTTCAATGTGGTGATTCATCACGAGCACGGCGCCGCTTCTGTAATCGAGATAATGAGAAAACCATTTGTAATATAGTTCGACGGAAGTTTCGATGGTGTTGTTTTTAAAATTCTTATACAATCCCAACGCGACCTGTGTTCCCAATTGCGGCTGCAAATTTGGATCGCTTAATTTCCAAACATCAGTTGGAGAAATAGTTGTTGTGTTGGTCAGCATGTGAATATATTGGCGCAAGCTATTTGCAGATGCTTTTATAGAAGTGTTTTCTGAAAGTGAATAACGCGCAGAAAGCCGGAACTCAGGCCCCATATAAGTTTTGATTATTTTCCCCGAAGGGTAATAATTTGTCGCTAGTACATTATTCAAATCTTTTGGCAGGCCGGGCGCATAAGAATTTACATGTTTTGCTCCCATATAATTAAACATCGAAAACCGGACACCTGCGTCAATTGAAAAATCAGCAGAAACATTATAATGATCGGATAAATACAAGGCGCTTTCCAAAGCATGTTCTGCTTCTAATGTGTCAGGAACAATGAGAGAGAATTTTCCAACCGGATCAAAAGAGCCGGAATGAACATCATAAAAAAGACTGCTGGCGCCAAATGTGATCGTGTGTTTGTTGCTTAAAAAATAACTAAAATCGAGGTTGGCTTTATATTGATTAATGGAAAATCCAAGTTTGTAAGCATTTACAGAATCAGCGTTAAAAGCCACCTGGTAATCATAATGATCAATTCCGGCGGAGAGAACTCCATAAAAACGGTTATTAAAATTATGTTTCCAGTTGATGTTCGCGTTTTTATTGTGATATTGATAAGTAGTGTCGTTGTTCAGATTAAACTTATCACCACTGATATATCCGTTTACATAAACATTGTTTTTGCTGTTTATTTTACGATTAATATGGATCGTTCCATCCCGGAAAGAAGCGCCACTTTTTTCATAATCCTTGGGCAAAACTTTAAACAACCAATCCGAATAAGTAGTACGCGCACCAACAACAAAAGTTGTTTTACTGTTCACGATGGGGCCTTCGACAGTTACTTTGCTGGTGAGCGGCCCTATGCCCGCAGAGCCTGAGATCTTTTTATCATTTCCGTCCAGAGAGGTAATGTCCAAAACAGAAGAAATCCTGCCGCCATATTTTGCCGGAACACTACTTTTATAAAGCGTTACATCTTTTATTACGTCCGGATCAAAAGCCGAAAAGAAGCCAAAAAGATGAGACGGATTGTAAATATTTAGTCCATTAAATAAGATGAGGTTCTGATCAGTAGCGCCACCACGAACGTTTAATCCGGTGCTTGCTTCGCCCACAGATTTTACGCCGGGCAAAGTAAGTACTGCACGTAAAACATCCACTTCTCCCATTACCGCAGGGATTTGTTTTATCGCAGTCATTGTCAGTTTGTCCATTCCCATCGTGGTGCTGCGAACATTTTTTTCTTTGCCTGCTTCTACCAAAACTTCTTTTAATTTCACCACTTTTTCATTCATCTCAATATCAAATTTCCCATCAGAATAAAGCATTACCTGGCGCATGGCATCAAACATTCCGGGAGCAATCACATTCAAGGTATGGCGGCCGGCAGGAAGAATAATTGAATAATATCCAAATTGGTCGCTGTTAACCTGCACGTGCGGATGATCGCTATAAAGTAAAGCGCCGGAAACAGATTCGTCGGTTTGTGCATCGCGGATATAGCCGGCCATATTCACTTTCCCTTTTAGAACATCATTTCTTTTTATGCCAATATCAAACAATTTATTTTCTATAGATATTACCTGTGCCGCTTTTTTAGATTGATTGATATAATTAGAAATGCCTTCGTTTTTAACGGCCAGAGTTGCCGTGTCTTTTTCTCCATTGAAAAATCCATAAGGAAGATTAGCGGAAAGAGAAAATCCTTTGGTAATAAAAACCTGGTTATCTTTATCTATTGTGTAATGCCATTTGGTGTTATTGAAAATTTTGTCCAGAACTGCCTGCAGATGCGCCTTGCTCACAGCAAGGGTGATTGTCAAACTGTCGAATTGGGAAGGGTCATAATAAAAATGAAAATCAGTTTGAGCTTCTACTTTTTCAACAAATTCATGGAAAGTAATTTCATGAAAATTACCTGAAATTAAATTATCGTGATCCTGGGCAAAACTGTTTAGCGAAAAAAGCAATAGAGTAAACGAACAAAATAAACAGATTCCTGTTTTCATATTAATGAGTTAGTTGGTCATAAAATGCGGTAACTTTTATCATGGTTTGTTCAAAGCTTTTTCGCCGCAATTTCAAATGCTGTTTGCGCATGAATTTTTTTATTTCATGTACTTTATCGGCCAATAAATGATACACATCCTTCTTGCTGTTTACCAAATAATAAAGCCCATCTTTGTGAACATAAAAGCGGTCTTTTATATAAAAAGGCCTTACAACCACATTCAACTGGATTTCCATGTTCATTGTTTTAATTCTTCTTGCTAAAAACTGAACTTTTCCATTATAAAGCATGTCATAAAAACCGTTGTTGTAAAGATTTTGTTTATGGTCTTCATTCAGGTTGATAAAAGTGTGCCCCAACAAATTGAAGCTATCCACAAATTCGTTTTGTAAAACAATTTTGGATTTTTTATTATGGCTTAAAATCACTAATTGGTTTCTTGCAACGTCATACATTAGCCAAAGAGAATCATATTTTCTTCCTGAATAATTTACCCATCCTTTAGAAAAATCCCCGGTTATAAAATACGGGTCGCCTTCCATTTTGAAAGTATAATAAATATATTCGATTCCGTTATAGATCGGCGCATTATCGGCGCTGAAATTATTGTACAGATTAATTGCATGTTGAAGCTGAATATCAGAGATGGAATCTTGTTTTGCACTTTGCGAGAAAGAAGGATTTAAATAAAAGAGCGCGGATAAAAGAAACAATAAAATCTTCATTAATGTTAGTTTAAAGCCTACTTTATTTTAATGAATTAAAAAATGTGTAAAACAAACAAGACTGCAGCTAGGACAAGCCAAAGATAATTTTTGTTGCATCAGAAAAAAAAGTTTTTTTATGAGCGGTTGAGAAATTGATTATGAAGGAAAATGCAAATTCCGGTTTATTGTTTGTTTACTGTGAAGAATATTTCCCCAGATCTGCGATAAAGGTTGCCAACTTTTTAGTAAACCGGCCAAAAAATAGTTTGACCATTATTTTACTCTTGTTACCCAAATATCACCCAAAGAAAATTTAATAACTTGTTTATGCATTGCATACATTTCCGGCAGGCAAAAGCGTTTGCTGTTGGACAAAGTTCTTTAACTTTAGCCAACTGCTTTACAGTAAAACATAACGTATGAAAACAACACCGCAACATGATGAGCGAATTGCAAATATGACATTTGCTTCTGTATACCCGCACTATATAGCAAAAGTTGAGAGCAAAGGCAGAACAAAGGAAGAATTGCATCAGGTAATAGAATGGTTGACAAGTTTTGATGATAAAAAGCTGCAGGAACAGATTGACGGGAAAGTAACTTTTAAAACCTTCTTTCAGAAAGCCAGGCTGAATCCAAATGCACACCTCATAACAGGGGTAATTTGTGAATATCGAATAGAAGAAATCGAAAATCCTTTAACACAACAGGTAAGGTACTTAGACAAGTTGGTGGATGAGTTGGCGAAAGGCAAAAAGTTAGAAAGGATTTTGCGAAAATAAAAAAATAATCGACAGATCACTTCTATTCCGCAGACGAATAAATTGAACTAGGGTGCTAATGATTCTGCCATTGGCGTTAAACAAAAAATTATGACAACTCAATTAAACGATTTGATAAAAAAAGCTTATACTGCTTTCAATGAAAGAGATATTGACAAGGCGCTTTCAACAATGCATCCGGATGTTCGATGGCCAAAAGCATTTGAAGGAGGGTATATAAGTGGACCCAATGAAATAAGAAAATATTGGACAAGACAATGGGCAGAGATAAATCCAAATGTTGAACCTATTGGATTTACAGAAAGGGAAAATGGAAGTTTAGAAGTTGAGGTTCATCAAAAAGTAAAAGATTTGCAGGGCAATTCTATGTTTGATGGAACAGTCAAGCATATTTACACTTTTGAGGATGGCTTAATAAAAACTATGGACGTTGAACTGGTATAGAATCGTGCTTTTTTGTTTTTATCTTTATCCTTTGGCATTAATCATCTGATTCAAGTTTGAGGTTGCGAAACGCCATCACAGCTTTTTCGTCAAATTGGGTAACCAGGCCAGAACTTCAGAGAGTCTATAGAATCATTAATCAAACAAAACGCTGATTTATTAAAAATAAAAAAATCAGAAAATAGAGGACATCGACAATTTGAAGTAACGGCGTCCACGTATTACAATATTGTATGCATGATGATTGCTATTTCTAAACGCCTTTCCACGCCAAATTCACTGCAAACAGAACTGGCTATTTTCCCCCAAGCGCTTTGGAAATCCCTTTTTCTGCAAGCGGTTCCATTATTTTGTAACCTGCTTCATTGGGATGAACGCCATCTTTCGACAAATTTTCAGGCAAGCCTTTTCTTTCATCGACCATTGCATTATAATAATCCACGTAAACGTAATTATTTTTATCTGCAAAATTTTTGATCCATTTATTCAGCTCGATAATTTTCTGAACCGGGTCAATACCGGGGCGCCAGGGAAAAGAAAAAGCCGGAAGCACAGAACACATCACCACTTTAATGCCATTCGTTTTCGCAAGTTGCGCCATAGACGTCAGATTATCTTCAATCATTTCCAAACTTGACGGGCCTGTATTTCCTGCAATATCATTGATGCCCGCAAGAATAACCACAACTTTCGGATTCAAATCAATCACGTCCTGTCTAAAGCGTACCAGCATTTGCGGCGTTGTTTGTCCGCTGATGCCCCGGTCAAGATATGGTTTTCCTTTAAAAAAATCAGGGCTTACATCGATCCATGCATCGGTGATCGAATTTCCCATAAAAACAACCCGGTTTTCATTTCTAGCGCGTGCGCTCAATTGTGCATTTGCACTCCGGTAGCGCCGCAACTGAGGCCAGTCATTGGTTTGGTTTAATTCTTCTTTCACGGAATCTTTTTGAGCTTTTATTGAAGGCGCTAAAAATAAAAGAAATCCTGCAAGGGCAATGATTTGAAAGTATTTCATCTTTTGTTATTTTTTATTTTTACAATTAGAAAGTCAGTAAAATTTTTTTTTGTAAGAATGAAAGTAACGATAAAGATTAAAAAATGCATTTTTTGTTGATGAATTGATCTTTAACTGAATTGAAAATAATTTTGAAAATAAATCCACAATACATTTATCTTTATTAAGCATTAAGCAAAATTTTAAAAGTGCCTTTTATTTATTGTAGCGTAATAATCCAGGCAGATAATTTTTAAAAGCAACCATTTCTCGGGATTTTCTTCTTTCTGTTTTTCCGTCTTACTCCTATCCTTTTTGAAAGCCAAACCTCACCTGAAGCCTTAGGAATTCTGCAATAAGGCACGAAATCCCAAAAAAAATTTAGATACAATCTTCCGATACTTTAAGCTTAACAAAAACAAAATGGATAACTTAATAAAAATATTGGTCGTTGAAGATGAAATGCTTATCGCCGCAAAAATATCCATGCTGCTGACAAATTTGGGCTATGAAGTAACTGGCATTTTGCCGTCAGGAGAAGACGCTTTAATGCATATCAAAGAAAACAAAACAGACATTGTCTTGTTGGATATTAACCTTAAAGGAAAAACAGATGGAATAGAAATAGCAAAGAAGATCGGGTTGCAATCCGCTGCCTCCATTATTTATCTTACAGCCAATGCGGACGAAGCCACTTTTAATCGGGCAAAGGCTACAAAACCATCAGCCTTTATTTCCAAACCTTTTAAGCAACTGGATTTGCAAAGAGCTATTGAACTGACCATCAGCCGGATGTTTGAAAATGAAACACAATCAGCTAAAGAAAATAATGTGATCAATGAACAACCTGTTATTTTAAGCGATCGCATTTTCATTCGATGCAGGGATAAAATGACGAAAATAATGGTATCAGATATTTTGTACATCGAGGCCGACAGAAATTATAGCAGGATTTTTACAGGCGCCAAAGAATACCTTTTATCTACAACGCTGAAGACCATTGAAGAAAAACTTTCGAGTCAGCTTTTTGTACGAACACACCGGTCTTATGTTATCAATCTGGCACATGTAGATGAGGTAGCCGAAGACCATGTGATCATTTCTCAAAAGCCTATCCCACTTAGTTCCGGGATGAAAGAGCATTTGCTGGAACGCATTCAGACATTATGAACCCAATATAACAGTAATGTATATCCCAAAATAGAAAGAGATGAAAATTGTTTGTTTACTGTTCTTGCTTTCTGCCCGGTTTTGTTACGGACAAAAAAGCCCGTATGACAGCCTGGAGCGATGCCTTGTATCAGCAAAAGCAGATACCCAAAAACTTGAATTTCTCAAAGAATTGGTAGATGTTGCATTTCAAATTGATATGCAAAAAGCACTGGATTACGCAGGTCAGGGTGTAATATTGGCCGTTAAAACCGGAAACAAAAACTGGCAACCAAAATTTTATGAAATGGGAGGAAGAATGCATGCAAACCTCCTGCATCTGGATTCTGCGTCTCTTTTTTTTAATAAAGCAATGAAAGGATATCTCGCGGTTCACAATACCAAAGGTCAGGCGACCACCAACTTTAAAATCGCATGGGTATATAAAAAGAGAGGCCAATTTGACAAAGCCTTAGAAAAAGATTTGGCTGCATTGAAGTTGATGGAAACATTAGAGGATCAGCCGGGAATTTGCGATGCGTTGACCCGCGTTTCTGATGATCTCATCAAACAGAACCGCTTATCAGAAGCCTGGGATTATGCCCATCAGTCAATTGACATCGCCGAAAAAAATAACCTGACTTCCCAGTTTTACGATGTGAATTTTAATGCTGGAAATGTGGCTATGGCGGCAAATAATTTTCAAGAGTCACTCAATTTTTATGCTAAGGCACTGAAGATTGCCAAAGATCAAAACATGGGCATCTTTAATGAAGCAGATGTCATCAATAGTCGTGGTAATGCTTTTAAAAGATTAGGCCGCTACAACGAGGCATTGCAGGATTATAAACAAACTCTGGATATTGGGAAAAGAGCAAACTATCCAATGGCGGTTTCGGCCAGCATAGCCAATTTAGGAGAAGTAAATATGCTGATGGGAAATTATAAAAAGGCACTGGAGTATCAGTTAGAAACAGTACGCCTGCAGGAGAAAGACAGCGACCGCACAAACCTGATCGAAAATTACAATCTTGTCAGCGAAATATATCAGCATCTTGGAGATTATAAATCTTCATTGGATTATAAGCAAAAAGCTTATTCTTTACGCGATAGTATCGTCTCTGTCAAAAGCGATGAAGTGATGTCTGAATTGCTTACACAATATGAAACGCAAAAGAAAGAAGGTACCATTTCTTCGCAGCAAAAAGAAATTTCACAACAAAGAAAAGATCAATGGTTGATAGCAGGTGTGGGACTTTTGCTTTTTGTGCTTTTGATCTTTAGTTTTATCAGTTACCGGAATCGTAGCGGCAGCAACCGTTTGCTTGCTGCAAAAAATGCGGAGAACGAGTTGTTGCTGAAAGAAATTCATCATCGCGTAAAGAACAATCTTGAAGTGGTAAGCAGTTTGCTTGCCTTACAATCGGCGCAAATTGATGATCCTAAAACAAAAGAAGCCATGCAGGAAGGGCAAAACAGGGTGCGCTCTATTGGTATTATTCACCAAAAATTATATCAGGGAAAAAATCCAGGCTCAATAGAAATGAAAGATTATTTTTTAAATTTAAGCGAAAGCATTTTAGATTCGTTCGGTGCTGAAGAAAGAGTAAAAATTGAACTGGCTATGGAGAAATTAGATGTAGATATTGATACGGCTGTACCGCTCGGATTAATCGTTAACGAACTGCTTACCAATACACTTAAATATGCTTTTCCCGAAGGACAAAATGGAAACGTGCGCATCAAATTAGAAAAGCAAACCGGTGGAATTCTTCACCTCGAAGTTTCTGATAATGGAATTGGCAAATCAGGTTCCGTTCATGGAACCGGCTTTGGAGGCCAGTTAATTTCTCTTCTTACCATTCAACTTAGTGGTAAAATGAGAGAAGAAATAAAAAATGGGACGAGTGTTTTCTTTGATTTTAAACTGGACAAAGCGGCCTGATAAAATACTAACTCTTCCCCTCCTTTTTTTCTGAAAAAAAAAGAATACCTATTATTTATTGCTTTACTGCTATAACATTTTCCGCAAATTTCTCCGGTAAATAAATACCCTTATTCGTACAATAAATAACGGTCTTCGTCCTCAAAACTTTTATCGTTGAATTTCTTTCTCCTAAGTTTATGCAATCAATTCAATTCCTGTATAAACAAAACCTGCAATCTGAAAGGAACACCAGAAAATGGCGGAGATAAATGGTAGTGTTTTTTGTGGTAGAAAAAATTAAAGTCAGTTTCTGATGTTTAATCTTACCTCAGTTTAAAACTAAAAGGATTTAATCAATAAAAGTAAATCGAACTTGTTCCGCACAGGCTTTTTTTGCGGAGGCATTTCCGAAAGCCAAACGTAGGAATAATAAAACTTAAAAAAAAATGACAAAGTATTTAATCAAGGCATCTTACAACGCAGAAGGCGTAAAAGGGCTGCTTAAAGTAGGCGGCACAAACAGAAACCAAGCCATTGACGAAATGGTAAATGACCTGGGCGGAAAACTGGAAGCTTTTTATTACGCTTTCGGCGAGCACGATGTATATGCAATATGCTCATTTCCCGACCTGGCAACCGCTGCTGCTGTTGCATTAACTATAAATGCTTCAGGATTAGTCTCAATTACTACTACTGTTTTAGTGGATCCCGAAGAAATTGATAAAGCAAAAGAGATTTCTGTTGAATACCGCACTCCGGGAAAATAAAAGTGAAGCTGTAAATCACTTTAAAAAACGGGCTTGTTCTGCACAGGCATTTTTTGCGGAGGCGTTTCCGAAAAGCCAAACGAGTAGGGGAAATTTAAACCAAAAAAAATGAAAAAATTATTTTATGCAACGATCATCAGCCTGATGGTAGCCGGTTGTGGCCAACCTGGTCAAAAAGAAACCGCAATCTCCAATAAAGGTAAGGGCGATGATATGAAAGCCCTCTATGAAGCGAACCTGGCAACATTTAAAACCAATATTGCCGCTTTTGAAAAGGAGGATTTGAAGGCGTGGTCGGCAACAATTGCTGATAATGCTGTCTGGCATTCCCCTGCTTATGGTGATACGATTACAACGAAAGCACATTGGGTGCAATCAATTAAAAATATAATGGATAGTAACAGTAATCTTCATTTAACGTACGCCCAATTTTTGCCCGGTGTAGATACAACCACACAACAACCAGACGGAAGTATAAGGTATTATGGCACCTGGCATGCCACGGCTGCATCTGGCAAAGAGTTAACTATCAAATTTTATGGCACCTACGATTTTAATAAGGATCATAAAGTAACATCTGGTAATGAATTTTATGATGTGGGAGGCGTGATGAATGCAGCAAAACCAAATAAATAAATCTGCATCTCTGCTGTGTTACGGGTGAATATTTGCAAAACAGATTTTCTTGTTGCGTTTGATGCAGCGGTCGGAAAAATCTTCTAAAAATATCCTACGATACTTAACATCTATTTACAGATATTTTTTTAACAATAAAAATTTAATAAAATGGAAACAGCAGTAATGACAAACACAGAGATTGCACAGGCACTCTATAACTATTTCGGAGAAGGTAACGTTCCCGCCATACTCGATTTGCTAACGGATGATATTAAATGGACTTGTCCAGGGCCCACCGACATACTGCCTTATGCGCGCGTTTACCACGGGAAACAAGAGGTAGAGCATTTTTTCAGGCTTATTGGTGAGAACAAAGATTTTGCAAAGTTCGAGCCAAGGGAGTATATCGCAGAGGGCGATAAAGTAGTATGCCTTGGTTATTGGGATGCAAAATCCAAGAAAACGGGTAAGTCTTATTCCGGCGACTGGGCCATGGCATTTTATTTCAGGGATGGGAAATTATATGAGCATAGAGAATATTATGATTCATATGGTGAGGCAATGGCTTCTAAAGAATAAAGCGGATTCTTAAATATCCATGGTCGAAATGGTAATCTCACCGGGAAATAGCAAACCCAAACTATCGCCACTTAGTAAACAGGAGAGCTATGAAATACCATCTTTTGTTTAAAACGGTAATTAAAAAAGTCAAACAAGTACTAAAAATTAAAACTAAAAAAAATGAAAAAGATTCTTATTACGGCGGTCTTATTTCTTTCAGGGATAACCGCATTTTGCCAGGAAGAAGAGAACGGCATTATTTACATTAAGCATCCTTACATTGATGTGGTGAATAATGCGAGCAAAGACTATGTCGCAAATAATTTTACGACAACTCAAAATTACTATGCTGATACTGCTAAGTGGTGGGTATCCGGCATGGCGGATTTTATTCCACTCACGGATGCGGTGAAAATGTGGAAGAGTGATTTTGACAAATTTGACAACATCAACCAGGTTCAATTTGGCTATCCTGATTTCCTTCACTACAAAAAGGATAACACTATGGTTGTACAATCATGGTGGACATGGTCAGGAAAATCGAAGAAAACAGGAGACGTGATTAAAGTTCCAATGGTAATGTTTGATGAGTTTAACGCAGACGGAAAAATCTCAAGAGAATACATTTTCGGAGATTTTTCAAAAATGGCAATGGAGTAATTTATGACGCAAACTTTTTGGTCTATGCATCGCCGTTAGAAGTATTCTTATGAATCAACACCACAACAATCATTTTTTAAAAAGACTAAATTAGAAACAATGAAAAAGTTATTATTGCTTGTGACACTGTTAGTGCCTATACTGCTTATTGCGCAACAGGCTGCGCCAAAGCAAAATAAAACAACCGTGCTAGTTCTTCACCCACAGCAAGGTGACAGAGAAAGCTTTGAGCAGGCACTCGCACAACACAACAACAAATTCCATAAAGATCAGGGACAGGTAGATATTTATGAAGTACTTACGGGCGACCGCACAGGGGAATATCACTTCGTTTATCGTAATCCGGCTTCATGGGCTGATGTGGAAACTGCTTTTGGCGCTGCAAATGAAAAAAGTCATTCCGATGATTGGACTCAAAATGTAGCCAAACAACTGTCAGATGCAGCCACACGTTATATCTATGAAGTGAGCGATGATAGTTATGTATCTGCAAACCCCTCAGATATGCACACAGACCTGATGGGACTATATTTAATTAACCTAAACCCGGGCATGGAAGAAGATTTTTTTGCAGACATTAAGAAGATTAAAGAAATGTATAAGAAAAGCAATTCCAAAAATTACTATTTTATTCAAACCAGTGATTTCGGCAAAGGAACCCAGGTAGCGGTAGTGTTTCCACTGGCCAAAGGGTGGTCTTCGTTTGAGCCGGACCCCAACGCAGACTGGTCTAAAATGTTTAAAGCAGCATTTCCAAAAGAAGATTTTAAAGCATGGTTAAAGAAATTTACTGGTACACAAAAATCATTTGAATCTATGGTAGAAAAACACCGGCAGGATTTGAGCTCACCAATGTGATAATATTAGTAATTCAGGGTTGTCAACTTTTTCAAAAGCTGGCAACCCTTACCAAAACCTTTGCATAAAAAAATTTATTCGATTCATAAAAGTCGGCTTGTGCAAAACGCTAAAAAATCATGCAAACAACCGGTATCATAGGCGGCTCCGGATTTATCGGGAGTTACATCACCAAAATATTTTTAGAAGAGAACTACAGAGTAAAAGTTTCTTCCACAGATATTGATAATAAAAGCAAGTATGGACATTTGCAAACGCTAACTAATGCTGACAATCTGAAGATTTGCGCCCTGGATATCCGCGATTTCAAAATGGTAGAAGGTTTTATAGAAGGTTGTGACATTCTTATTCACGCGGGCACACCCTTTAAACTGGAAATAAAAGATCCTCAAACAGAATTGTTTGAACCAACGGTGCAGGGTACACGAAATTTTTTGGAGGCAATTTCAAAATCAAAAGGCTTAAAAAAAGTGGTATTCATTGCATCTGTGGCCGTATGGAACACTTCCTTCCCTTTAAATCCGGTAACCTTTCCGGCCGGTCATATTTTTACAGAACAGGATACGCCGTATATCAGCGAACAGGATCATCCGTATGGACGAGCAAAATTTTTGGCCGACCGGGAAGTGAAAAAGTTTATCGATGAACATCCAGATCTGCCCTTTGAAATTACTTCTATTTCTCCCACCTGGGCGATTGGAAACTCTCTTTCTAAACGAACCGATTCTACTTCTGGTGGCATGCAATACCTGATAAAAAACAAAATAACTGCCAATCCTTTTATTGAAATGTTGTTTGCAACAGATACCATGTTTTCCATGGTAGACGTAAGAGATGTGGCCGAAGCTGTTTTCCAGGCGGCTACCACAAAAGGAATTCATGGAAGAAACTATATTATCGCCAATGAAAGTTATACAGTTTCCGATATTTCACGAATGCTAAATAAAGAAGCTCCGTTCAAGGAACCTGTCATTATATATGATAGCGCACTGGCAAAAAAAGATTTAGGAATTGCCTTCATAGCTGCCGAAGAAACATTGAATCATTGTGTGTGAAAATAAAAAAAACCGAATGAAAAACAGGTGTTTTGTTGTTTTACTGAGATCAGGTTTTTCACGAATAAAAAATAAAATTTGTATAGAACAAAGCCTACTGGAATTTTAAAATCAACGATAACTTTTTTAAAAAAATAATTGAATTCAAATATTTTTTTATGACCAAAAAAACGATTATCAAAAGGATCATTTACTCCGTTATTTCTTTAGTTGTTCTGTCGATTGCAATTGTATATGTCTGGTCAACCCTAATTCTGAATAAGACCTTTAATGTACCACTTGCTGAGGTGGCCATTCCTAATGATGCTGCTTCTATAAACGAAGGGCAGCGGCTCGTACAAATAGCGCATTGCAGCGATTGTCATGGCGAACATTTAACAGGAAATATTTTCCTCAAAATAAACCACATGGGCGAAGTTGTTGCTCCTAATATAACCAAAGTTATTCCTGCATATTCTAATGCCGAATTTGAAAGAGTAATAAGGCATGGCGTAAAAAAGGATGGCCATTCGGTTTACATAATGCCATCCTATATGTATTACCAGTTAAAAGAAGAATCAATAGCTAAAATAATTGCTTTCCTGCGCACATTACGCCCTGAACCCGATACGCTGAACGGCGCTAAAACTAATTTTGAATTTTTAGGCAGGATCGCTTTAATACAGAAAAAAATTGTACCGATAGCAAGTCTGATAGATCATCATTCGCCTCGAAAATATATTCATTACGATACAACACAGGTTTCTTTTGGAAAATATCTGGCAATGACAACCTGCACTTCCTGCCATGGACAGGATTTAAAAGGAATAGAAGGATTAGGGCCGAACCTGATAATTGCTGCTTCATATAAAAGGGAAGATTTCTGCAAATTATTACATACAGGTATTGCACTTGGCGGAAGGAATTTAGATTTGATGAGCCATGTTGCCAAAAATAATTTGTGCCATCTTAACGAGAATGAAATGAACTGCATTTATGCTTATTTGAAAACAAAACCTACTCAATAATTTTTTGTAAATTCTAAAAGCTGGCCTCTATTTCGAAATGGAAATATGATAACATTCTTTTAAATCATTGCATCGCGTTTTGAAAAAAGAAAATCGCCTTTTTTGCAAATCAAACTGTCTTAAAAGTGTAAGTTTTTTAACAAGCAAAAATTTTGAATGAACTTTTAAAAACTTATTACATCTTTGTATTAAGCTTTTCAGAAATAGTGCTTTTTCAATTGCATAATATTCAACTGAATTTTTGAAAAGTCATCACTCTTTTCGGTTTTATCCATACCCTTTAAGGAAAACTGCAACTCTTAACCGATCCAAATAGATTTTAAATCAGCCTTTCATTTAAGTATATGAACAAAGAAGAACAACTGCTTTTTAAAAAAAATTCCTTTTTAGAAAAGGAACTGGCTGCAAAAAATCGTGAACTGGAAATCGAAGCATCCCTGGAACGGGTACGCGAAAAAGCAATGGCTATGCGCGCTTCAGAAGAGTTGAATGGCTTGATTGGAACGGTTTTTATTGAGCTTACGAAGCTTGATCTGGTGCTTACGCGATGCGTGATCATGATTTACGATACATTCAGAAATGGGTTTCAATGGTGGATGGCCAATTCAGAAACGCCGGTGGCACCAATGAATTATTTTGTAAAAGATACCAACCTTCCTTTTTTTAATGCTTATCTTAAAGGATGGAAGGAACGAACAATGAAATGGACTTTTGAATTGGAAGGTGAAAATAAATTGCGGGTTGATGATTTTTTATTTACCAAAACAGAGTTGTCTTTGTTGCCCGATTTTGTTATCAGTGGAATGAGAGCGCCTGAAAAGGTTTTTTTAAACGCATCTTTTAATAATTTCGGTAACCTCACCTTAGCCAGTCTCAAACCATTGCCAGACGAGCATTTTGAGATTATGCTCCGATTTGCAAAAGTTTTTGATCTCACTTATACTCGTTTTAATGATCTTCAAAAAGCGGAAGCGCAAGCCAGAGAGGCACAAATAGAACTCGGCCTGGAAAGAGTGAGGGCGAGAGCTATGGCCATGCACAGTTCTGCAGAGTTGAAGGAAGTGGTAAAGACTTTATTTGAAGAGCTGAGGCATCTCGATGTAAATCTTCAGGCTTGTTTGATCGCCACTTTTGATGCGGTGACTTTCGACCAAAGAAGCTGGATCATTCACCTTAAAAGCAATGAACCTCATTCGCTTCTAATACCGTACAACAAGCAGCCCTTTTACCAGGAAATGCTTAAAGCATGGAAGGAAAGAAACGCCAACTGGTCTTATATGCTGGAAGGCGAATCAAAAACCAACTGGGAAAACTTTCTTTTTAATGATACAGACTTCAGACTTCTTCCTAAGGCGGTTAAAGAAGAAATGCATAAACCTAAAAAAGTATTTTTCGCGGCCTCTTACTATCAATACGGCGCGATACAGGCATCAAGTCCTGAATTATTATCCAATGCAAGTATTGATATATTACAACGCTTCAGTAAGGTGTTTGATTCGTGTTATACCCGCTTTCTCGATCTGAAAAAAGCAGAATCGCAGGCAAGGGAAGCACAGATCCAATTAGCATTGGAACGAGTTCGTGCCAAAACCATGGCGATGCAAAAGCCTTCTGAATTTATTGACGTTATTAATATAATTGGCGAACAATTTATCCATCTTGGTTTTGATTTTGATTGGGTCAATTTCAGTGCCAACGGGCTTGATGTTTCGAAAGCTATTGACATCTGGAATTTTGTTGTCGTACCCGGCTTGTACCAGGGAGCAACAAGATTAATAATTCCTTTTTTTGAACATCCGGTTTTTAAAAAGGCTGAGGAAAGCGTTAACGAATACAACACATCGGGCAACAGTTTCACTGTCGTACTGCTTGACAAAAAAGACAAAGACACTTTCCTCGATCATCTTTTTTCAAATACCATTTACAAAGATCTTCCGGAAGAAGTAAAAACAAGTCAATACAACCGCGAAGCGTATCAAACTTCTAATGTGGTATTAAAAGACACCTGGCTATCGGTTGGAAAATATGATGCGAAACCATTGACTGATGAACAAATTGCGATTTTAAAAAGATTAGCGAATGCGTTTGGACAAGCCTACACACGTTTCCTCGATCTTCAAAAAGCAGAAGCGCAGGCAAGAGAAGCCCAAATTGAAGCAGCGTTGGAAAGAGTAAGAAGTCGCACAATGGCGATGCATCAAACTTCTGAATTACAGGAGGTGATTCACCGTGTGCATCAGGAACTGCTGAATCTGCAACTTTCTATTGATGGAGGATCATTTGTAGTGATCAATAAAGACATTGAAAACGAGTTGAAATGTTGGGGTTCAGGCGGCACTGCAGATACATCAGAAGAGGTAGTCGTACCTGATTTTAATATGCCTTTTTGTACAAATCTGATCAAAGGTATTAAAACCGGACCCGGATTTTTTACAGAAGAATTTTCACAGTGGGAAAAAAAGAAATACTTCACAAAATTATTTGATCATGCACCGTGGTCGAACCTTAGTGGCGAACAGAAACAGGAAACTCTTGCAAGTCCCGGAGGATATACGCGCTCTGTAGCCGTCTCAAAATACACCTCGATTTTTATCATCAATCACCAGGGTAGAAAATTCACTGAAGCTGAAAACGATATTTTAAGGCGTTTTGCAAAAGTGTTTGAACAAACCTATACGCGTTTTCTTGATCTGCAAAAAGCAGAAAAGCAGGCCAGAGAATCGCAGGTAGAAACTGCCCTGGAAAAAGTTAGAAGCAGAACGTTGGCCATGCAAAAAAGCGATGAACTGGCAGATACGTCAGCAGTGCTTTTTAAACAATTGATTCATTTAGGCATTGCGCCAAATCGTTTGTACATCGGTATTATTCATGACAACAGTGGTGAAATAGAATTTTGGATAACGGATGAAGATGGCTCAAAAGTAAGTTCAAAGTTCACGGGAAATGCTCTCAACAATCCTTCCATAAAAAAAATGTATGATGGTTGGGCCGAACAAAAAAAGTGGCTGATAATTGATATGCACGGAAAAGAGCTCCGGGAGTATTTTCATTATTTGGGAGACGAATTGCGCGTTCCGTTTAAAGGTGGCCTTTCGCAAAAAAGAAGGATTCAATACCTAACTTATTTTTCCAAAGGATTTATCGGCATGGCTTCTCCTGATGAACAACCCAACGAAACCGTTAATTTGCTGGAACGGTTTGCTTACGTGTTCAATCTTACATTTACCCGTTTTAATGATTTACAAATTTCGGAAGCGCATGCATTGCAGGCTGAACAGGATCTCATTGAAATAAAAGCCGCCAGAAAAAGGGCTGAAGATGCATTGACTGAATTACGGCAAACTCAGAAACAATTGATCCAGTCAGAAAAAATGGCTTCGCTTGGAGAACTTACGGCTGGCATTGCACACGAAATACAAAATCCATTAAACTTCGTCAATAATTTTTCGGAAGTGAACAGGGAACTGATTTTGGAACTGAAAGAAGAAGTTGATAAAGGCAATTTGGATGATGTGAAAGCTATTGCAGCCGATATTGAAGAAAACGAAGAAAAGATCAATCATCATGGCAAACGGGCAGATGCCATTGTAAAAGGTATGCTGCAACATTCAAGAGCAAGCACAGGTAAAAAGGAGCCAACCGATATCAACGCTTTGTGTGATGAATATTTACGATTGAGTTACCACGGACTTCGTGCAAAAGACAAAAGTTTCAATGCAGAAATTAAAAAGGAATTAAATGAAAGCATCGGAAAAATAAATATCATTCCTCAGGACATTGGAAGAGTGTTACTGAATCTTTTCAACAACGCTTTCTATGCAGTAAACGAACAAAAAAACAAGAATAGTATTTCGTACGAACCAAGGGTTTCAGTAACAACAAAGAAATCTGAAAATCGTGTATGCATCACCGTTAGTGATAATGGAAATGGAATTCCGCAAAAAATATTAGACAAAATATTCCAACCATTTTTTACAACAAAACCAACAGGACAGGGAACCGGCCTTGGTTTAAGCCTAAGTTATGATATTATCAAAGTGCACGGAGGGGAAATAAAAGTGGAAAGTAAGGAGGGCGAAGGGAGTGAATTTGTTATTCAGTTACCTGTCTAAACTAAGATTTTTATGATTTAAAAGATTATAAGATTGAAAAGAAATCTCAATTAAAAGTAAAATCATATTAATCAAATAAATCCTATAAATCATGGTTCAGACAAGTTATGATATTGTAAAAGGACATGGCGGAATGATTACAGCGGAAAAAAAGGAAAATGAGTTTACTGAATTTACCATCACTTTACCAATAAATTTAGATACGTGAAAAAACTGTACTTTTTTGGGCTTCTGTTACTGATTGTCGCGGTAAAAATCTCCGCGCAAAATGGGCCGGTTTTTAATTTAAATAAGCTATTCAATCAGGATACTTTGCTCAGCGGCTGGAGATTCCATCCGGGTGATAACCCACAATGGGCCAGGACGGATCTTGATGACAGCCAATGGCAGCTTGCTGACCCAGGGATTGACATTACAAAATTCGGGCAGCTTAAAAATGCGGGAGTCGGCTGGTTGAGGCTTCACATTAAGGCTGACAGCTCGTTAGCCAGGCAGCAAATCCTCGCATGGGTATCACAATACTCGGCCTCAGAAATATATCTTGATGGTAAATTAATTCAGCAATATGGTTTCATCGGTCATGATCCGGCAAAAACAATCGCGGTAACACCTGGCGGGGAGCTGTTTGCATTGAAATTAAAGGGCGGCGTTGACCAGGTAATTGCGGTGCGCTTAGGATACCAATCCGGAATTTTGTACATATCGCCGTTGTTTACCCCTCTTCCTGCCTTTAGCATGTACATTAATGGATATAATGAGGCAACGGTAAATTCGGAGAATTCATCAAAGTTAAGCCAGGAGTTACTGGTTATGAATTCGATAGCCACAGGGATATTCCTGATTCTTTGTTTTATCCATTTCTTCTATTTTATTTTTGACCGGTCTCAAAAGATCAGTTTATATTATTTGCTCTATTGCCTTAGCATCTTTTATATCTACCTCACTTTTATTTTCATTTATTACCAGGGACATTCAGAAAAGGTCTCTATCAATATGTTGATATTTGATCTCGGAACCGTAAGTTTTTGTATAGCTTTCTTGTTTTTGGTCCTCGTAGCTTATGTCTTATTTGGCTATCGCAAACGAACGGTTTTTAAAGTATTGGTCATTTTAGCATTTGCCACATTATTTTCCATTTACCTGGATGATATCATAGGTAGTTTTATTGATAGTATCATATTTCCGGTGCTGTGTATGCTGGAGGTATTGAGGATTTGCATCCTGGCATATAAACAAAAAAAGAAGCATGCAGGTATTATAACGCTATTTATATGTTTATATATTATTTTGTATGTATGGGAAGGGCTGCTAGATCAAACAACGATATTGGCAACCATCCTTATCTATTTCGTGTTTTTGGGTTTACCGGTTGCTATCGCCATTTACCTGGGTATTAAAACGGCCTCAACCAACCGGGCACTAAAAACAACACTTGATGAGATTCAGACGCTCTCGGCCCAAAATCTGGCACATGAACGTGAAAAACAAGAAATATTAGCAAGTCAAAACGAGTTATTGGAAAAACAGGTAACAGAGCGGACATCTGAACTTAACCAATCTCTTACTCATTTAAAGCAAACCCAATCCCAACTCATCCAATCAGAAAAGATGGCTTCGCTTGGAGAACTCACTGCAGGCATTGCGCATGAAATACAAAACCCATTAAACTTCGTGAATAATTTTTCTGAAGTAAATAAAGAATTGCTCGAAGAGCTGAACACTGAACGCATAAAGCCAAAAGCAGAAAGAGATGAACAATTGGAAAGCGAAATATTAAATGACCTTAAAGAAAACGAAGAGAAAATAAATCATCATGGAAAGCGTGCCGATGCGATCGTAAAAGGAATGCTGCAACATTCCAGACAAAGTTCCGGGAAAAAAGAACCAACAGATATCAACAAACTCGCGGATGAATATTTAAGACTCTCCTATCATGGCCTTCGTGCAAAAGACAAAAGCTTTAATGCAACAATTGAAACTGATTTTGATAATTCCATCGGAAAAATAAATATCATTCCGCAGGATATTGGAAGGGTTCTACTAAATCTTTTCAACAATGCATTTTATGCAGTGAACGAACAAAAAAACAAAAATCTTATTTCTTATGAACCGAAAGTTTTTGCTCGTACACAAAAGTGTGATGGCAAAATCGAGATCACTGTAAGAGATAACGGAAATGGCATTCCGCAAAAAATATTAGACAAAATTTTTCAACCATTTTTTACCACAAAACCTACAGGTCAAGGAACGGGCCTGGGTTTGAGCCTTAGTTATGATATCATCAAAGTGCACGGAGGAGAAATAAAAGTGGAGAGTAAAGATGGGGAAGGAAGTGAGTTTATAATTCAGTTTCCTGTTCTATGAATTACGAATTTTAGAAAGATTAATTGAATTACCTGGAATAGAATTTCACTTGTTAATTGAAACAACAATTTAAATTCTTCAACATGAAAAAAGATATTCTTCTTACATTAAGCTTTGCCCTTTTTTTTATTGTTGAGAAGGCTCAACAGCCTGTTAAGGCCACAGCTTCAAAAAGTGATGCACAATCTTCAAAAACCAGTTTATTTGATTCTGACAAAATCCTTTCAATTACTTTAGAAGGAGACATTCACAAATTATTGAACAACCGAACCGGAGAAACTAAATACATTCCAATAATTCTTTCTTACAGAGGCGTAGATAGTAATGAAATCTCCATACCAATATATGTAAAAACGAGAGGGCATTATCGCAGGGATAAAGGTAACTGTCTTTATCCGCCTTTGCTGCTTCATTTTCCCAATACAGCCGCTCCTTCTCTTTTTCCTGAAAATACTTCATTAAAACTGGTGATGCCATGCAGAGGTGAAGATTTTATTATACATGAATGGCTGGTGTACAAATTATACAACCTTGTCACACCACAAAGTTTCAGGGCAAGGCTGGTTAAGGTAAGGTTGGAAGATACCGGCAATAAAAAAATGCCTTTACCTTTTTTTGGATTTATTCTGGAGCAAGATCTACAAATGGCCAGAAGAAATAATGACATCATTTTAAAAAAGAAGATAAGACCGCAACAAACAATTAGAGAACCGTTTATAAAAATGGCAGTATTTGAATATCTTATTGGTAATACGGATTGGTCAGTAGAATACCTGCAAAATATAAAATTAATTGCTCGCGATTCAACATCCACGCCTATCGCAGTACCTTATGATTTCGATCTTTCCGGAATCGTGGATGCTCCTTATGCAAAGCCGGCTGAAGAATTGAACATGAGTTCAGTTCACGAACGCAGGTATCGTGGTTATTGTGAGAAGGATCTAAGAATATTTGATAGCGCCATCGTTTTTTATAACCGGTTGAAAAATGATATTTACAAAACTTACACTGATTGTTTTTTGCTGGATGAAAAGTATATAAAGCAGACTTTAAGATACCTCGATGAATTTTATTCAACAATTAATAACGCAAAAGCTTTTCGAAAAGCTTTTGAATATCCGTGCGATCCAAATGGAACCGGAAACGTGATTATTAAAGGGTTGAAAGAAGATTGATCCACCGGTATAAAAATGCTTGTTCATTTTTTATTTAATTCGTCCTGGTGTTTTCAATAAAAACATCTTTCACCTCTGCCGGATCATCAATCATGTCAAAAAAAGAGTCAAGGTAACTAATGATCTCATGTTTGCTTTTAGAGGTGAGTAAATCAAAATTATTGATTAAGGAATAAATATTGTTTTTCTGTTTTCTAAAAATATCCAACACTTCGTTGATCTCTTCCATACTTCTTGGAAAACCCCGATATAGCCGCTCTGTTACACTGGTAATATTCAGTTTTTCATCAGGAACAGCATAGTCTGTATTTACAAATCCTGAATAATCAAAATCATAAGGTACAACGTATGGCCTTTGTGATGAGTCTTTTTTTGAAAGGATCAGTTTTGTATTGTGATTAGCAGAAACGGCCCAGTCAGTATTGCCAATCATATACTCGAACAAGGCGACTATGGTCATTTGCCGCCGATCAACCTCCCTGGGATCCATTTTGGCCGTCTTCCAGTCTTTGCAGTTGTTGCGTTTTGCAACATTTTTTATGCCCTCAAGAAGAAAGGCATGTTCTAAAACAGGTTTTTTCTTTCCAGCACTATCCACGAATTTCAGGTTCAACAAGCGAACCCGGAAACTCATGTCGGTGATCAAATTATATATTTTATAAATCAAAAACTCCTTGAACAAATATTGTTCATTAATTTCTGAAGTTTTACATTGGCTTACGAGTTTCAGGTCTCCCAGAGGTTTCATCACAGAGGTGTTTTTATATTTAAAAGTAACTTTTAAAGGAGGTAAATAACAGTACCCTTTTCTAAAATGCCCTCTTATTATAAGAAGTATTGGATCGTTGACGATGATATCGCGGGCGAGCGTAGCGGCAAAATTGGAAGGAAACTCAGCTCCGGTTTTTTCTTTATGCCTGAAAAGCCGTACTAAATCTGTTGTTATCGTCGCATTGATAATTGAGGTATCCTCAAAAAATTTTACTTTATCAATGGATAAAGTCTGACTGTATGCAATATGGCACAACAGGAAAGAAATTATTAATAAGGGATATGAAATTGTTTTCATAATACTGTTATTTTTTTTAAAATAAAACAGTGATTCAAATACATAATTCATCTAATTAAAAGGCATCCCCGCGGCCATTTGACCGTAATTATTTCATTTGGCCGCGTTATCAACTTTTTATTCATTTTGAAACCTCTGTTATCACATGGCCGACGGAACCGCTTGGCATTTGAATATGAAGGATCGCTGCTATAGTAGGCGCAATGTCAGTTATATAAGTTTCCCGGTTCGTCTTTCCAGGCGTTACATTCCACCCGTACCAAATCAAGGGAATATGAGCATCATATGGATTCCACTCTCCGTGAGTAGTTCCTCCTGCTGAAAAACCATCTATCCATTGGGGTTGAAATATAATTTGAATATCACCGCTACGCGAGGGATAATAACTATTGGCAACTTTATCTTTAATAGTATTATTTAAGGTTACATCGTTTAAGGCGTCCAGGGGGAAAGCCCTGGCTATACCCGGTTGGTGCATTAAATAATCAATGATGGCGTCATATACTTTTTGCTTATCTGGATGGACTGCCGATACCATAGCAGTGTGATCAAGAAAAACCTGGTTATTTATGATCCCAATCACCAGGTTGTCCGTATTGAACTGCTCTTTTAATAAAGCGTTGAGGCGATCGGATATTTTCTGGTCATCTACATTTCCTGCGGGTATAGAATGTTGTTTTAAGAATGCGGGAACGTGAGCTACCCCATGATCGGCAGTAAGAAAAACGAGGTACTCTCCTTTCCCTATCTGCTGATCCAAAAAATTTAAAAATGTTCCAAAGTCTTTATCCAATCTTAAGAAATCATCTTCCGCCTCTACAGAGTTGGGACCAAAGGTGTGGCCAATATAATCGGGAGTAGATATACTGATTGCCAAAATATCTGTAGCTGAATCTTTCCCTAACTGCTCTCCACCGATAGCAGCCTTCGCCATTTCAAATGTAAATGTGTTGCCGTAAGGAATTACATGGATCATTCCATAATTCTTACCGATGTACGGTTTCAGGCTGTATGGAAAACCATCTTTTCCTCCAAAAGGCCTGTATTCATAAGATTCTACGTCTGGTGTGCTTTGAGTGTATTCATTCAAAGGATACAGTGTATTCCAATCTTTTTCATAATAAGTATCTACTAATTTTTTTGAATTAAGCTCCTTTACCCATTGAGGTAAATCATTCATGTAATAGGAAGAAGTGATCCAATTTCCTGTGCTGTCGTCGTACCAAAAAGCTCCGTTGGCGCTATGGCCAGCCGCTAGTATAGCTGCCCTGTCTTTGAGCGCGATGCCAATAACTTTGTTTTGAAAATTTGTTTCGAGCCGAAGTTCATCACCAATTGTGGTAACCAGCATTCTACGCGGGCTCATTTTACCTTCAGTTGAATTACTTCCAACAGTTTTCACACTATCATCTCCGGCACAATAAACCAATTTGGAAGCATCATAGTCCCACCAATCATTTCCTGTGATACCATCAATTGCCGGTACCGAACCGGTGTAGATGCTCGCGTGTCCACAGGCAGTAAAAGAGGGAATATAAGGGATCATTGTATTTTCACAGGAAAATCCCTGGCTAAGCAGTCGCTTAAAACCACCGTCTTGCTGGTAAAGATTATAGTATCTGTAAAGGTAATCCCATCGCATCTGATCTATTACAATTCCTACAACTAATTTGGGTCGTTTAAGCTCATCCCCTTTAACATTGGTTACCGCATTCATATTTTGTGATGATGCAGAATGGCAAAAAATGAAAATGACAAATAAGGACAATAATTTACGCATGATGGGAAAATTTTAAATTTTTAATAGAAACCGTGGGCCGGAAAATTTAAAATGCCGAAGAATTGTTTTTCTGGATAAATGAATTTTAAGATTTATTTGAACCGGGGAACATCATTATCGTGTCACATCCGATCGAATTGAAACTTAAACCAAGTATTTTAATTTCAATGCTTATGATGTTCTTTTTTATGCTTAGATTCATTTTCATTGAGGACTAATTTTTCAATTCCCACTTCACTGATGTTTTCCAGGTCATCTAAAAGACCGTGGTCTGATAGATCAAGTGGATGAGAATTTTCCCAATCGTAATGAGCAATTTTTTTAAGTCTTTCTATAACGGGAAAATCCTGAACTTCTATGGCAAGTTCCCGGCGATGATCAAAGCTTCCCGGAGTCAGGTTGATAGAACCAACAATTGCACGACAATCATCTGACAATAACATTTTTCCATGTAGCCTCAGGAGTTTTAGCTTATGTATTTTAATTCCCACATCATCCAAAATGCGCAAACCTCCCACACCTTCAACAAGCTTCTCTACTTTCAGAATGTGCGGAGGACGTACCATCACATGCACTTTTACACCTCTCATTGCGGCATGTACCAACCGTTCAATAATTACCAGGTCCTGGAATCGCTCATTTTGCACGAAGAGTGTATGTTTTGTTTCATCAATGAACCTTGCAATTCTCGTCCTGCCGTTATTACTGCACCAAATAAGTTTTAAATCTTCCGTCGGTTCAAAATCACTCCGGCTCCAATCGGCTTCAAAGCATAAAATGACATCTTTTACTTCATGAGGATGATTCGTTATTATAGCATAATCCCTTGTCTGTATAAAGTTTCTGGTTTCCCAGTTCAACGATTTTATAAAAGCTACTTTATTATCAATGACCAATGATTTTTCATGCAATATGCTAAACTCTGGATTACCGTCTTTTACTTCTATTCCAGCTTGCTCCAAAATTTTGCGCGTATCTTCATTTTCTGCCTCTCCATTGTTGCGCATAGGATTGAGCATCACTCTTACTTTTACGCCTCTGTTTTTTGCAGCAATGACGGCATTTATAAGAGCAGGATCAGAAAACAGGAACATCTTTATAAGCATTGATTCTTTTGCGCTATCAATCGCATCTATAATGTCTTTTGCTGTATCATCTGGTAAAACAATTAAAGATCTGTGAGACATTGATTTAATATTTTTTTTAATTCTAAACGTAATAATATTACTATCTGAATGCCAAAGAGGATTGGTCTGACCATATTTCTGCGTTATACAATTCCTGATAGATTCCGCCTTTTTTCATTAGCTCATTATGTGTTCCTTCTTCAGCAACCATCCCATCTGAAAGTACAATTATCTTGTCAACATTTCGGAGCGTATTCAGGCGATGAGCAATAATAATTACCGTCCGGCCTTTCATCAGATTCTCAAGAGCGTCCATAACAATTTTTTCAGACTCCGAATCAAGTGAAGAGGTAGGTTCGTCAAGAATCAGAATGGGAGAATTGCGAACCACTGCTCTTGCAATACCGATTCTTTGTCGCTGTCCTCCTGAAAGAGTAACGCCTCTTTCTCCAACCAGGGTATCAAATCCATAAAGCATTTTTTCGATAAATTCTGTTGCATTAGCCAGCCTGGCAGCTTCAATAATTTCTTCTTCGGTTGCCTCAGGCCTTCCGTAAGCAATATTTTCGCGAATGGAGCCATAGAACAATATGGTATCCTGCAAAACAAATCCGATTTGCTCCCGCAGCCCATCAATTTTAAATTCTGAAATATCTGTTCCATCTATCAATACCCGGCCTGAAACAGGATCATAAAAGCGTGCAATCAGGCTCACAATGGTCGATTTGCCGCCTCCGGTTGGACCACAAATTCCAATCCGCTGTCCATTACAGATCTGCAGGTTGAAGTCTTTTATCATTGACGTTTCCGGATTATAGGAAAAGTAAACATGCTCAAAAACAATGTTCCCTTTTAATTTTTCCGGATAGATAGCATTTGATTTTTCGGGAATAACCGTATCAGACTCTAAAATAGTCTGGATGCGTTCCAAGGATACTGTTACCTGCGCAATAGTACTTGTCATTTTGGCGAGATCCTTTACCGGACTAAAGAATTTGCCCATATACCAAATGAAAACAGTAAGTGCACCGACCGTCATTACGCCGTTTAGAACGAGGTCTGCCCCGCGCCAAAGTACAAATGCAGTACATACAGAAACGGTGATAGCTACAACTGGCGAAAGAGCTGATTTGACCCGGCGTGCTTTTAAAGCCGCATCCACTGTTTCCTGGCTTATTTTCTTAAGCTTGTCTTCTTCAAAATCCTGGCGGCCAAAAGCATTAACCGCCCGGATGGACTGCAATCCTTTTTGTAACACTACAAACATATTGCTTTGATCTTTTCTCACCTCGCGGGTTGCATTCTTCATAGTCTTTTTAAAATGCGCAACAAAAAAAAGTAAAAAAGGAGCAACAGCCAATGCAACTAAAGTAAAATCTGAATCGAGGTAAAACATAATTCCGATCATTCCCAAGATGGTGAGGCAATCAATAAGTATGCTCAATAAAGTAGAGGATGCAAAATCCTGAATGGTGGAAACGTCCGCTGTAAGGGTACTTAATAATTTTCCGGTCTGATGTGAATCATAATATGCAAGAGATAAATGCTGCAGATGATGATACATTTTGCGGCGAAGATCATTGGCAACAGATTGGGCCACTTTTTCATTATAGTAATTATCTAAATATTCACCTAAGGAACCGATGGCAACAATGAAAATATAACTGATGGCAGCGACTGTCGCTAATTGATAAGTATTCTCTCCGTGAAAAAAATAATCCATCCACCTGAGCGCTTTTGGCAAAGAATGATGATCTACCACGTTATCCAATATTATTTTCATTGGCCATGGAATAGCCAGTCCCATCAATGTCTCCAGCAACATACCAGTGAGAATGATCGCAACATATTTTCTATAAGGACGCGAAAGGCTTATAGCCCATGAAATAACACTGGCAAAGGATCTCCTTTTTGCCTCAATATCAAATAGAGATTTTATTTTTTTTCTGAAGGCATTTCTTCTTTTATCCTCATTAATGTTTGGAGAGTTGTTCATGTGAAGGAAAAACGTTTTCAAATTACTGAAAAGAAAAGGCTTGACGCAGAAAAAATGGGTTTGGTTTCTCTTTAGAATTGGATAATTGATTATTTCCTATTTTGAGTATTGGATTTGGGAGCCTCCGGATTTTTTTATTCTTCTCGTATTTTAAAAATCATCTCTTTTATTAAATCAGTAACGTACTAAGCTTTGAAATAAAATAAGGTCTTTAGATTTTTTTGAATAAAATTATCGCGCCATTTTAAAACTAAAGGTATGCTGAAATTATAGAACTTCAACAAAGTTCTTATGTTCATTTAATTGTGTGCAACGATTGAAATAGAAAATCGTTTTTTTGTTTGTTTACTGAATCAGACTGTCTTAAAGAAGTAAGTTTTCAGTTTTTCCGTTTGAATGACATAAAAAAAACCGGCATCTTTCAATACCGGTTTTGAAATTTATAACTGATCAATTCATTTCGATTGTACCAACTTTGCTTTCGGCGCTTTCTTTTTATCAGATCTGATATGTGCTGCGCCTAATGGCTTGTCTTTTGCAAACTCAATCAGGATTGGCGCCGCTACGAAAATAGAAGAATAAGTTCCTGTGATCACACCAATCAACATGGCAAAAGAGAAGCCACGGGTTACTTCGCCACCAAAAATGAACAACGCAAGCAACGTAATAAATACAGTTACAGATGTCATGATTGTTCGGCTCAACGTGTCGTTGATTGCGCGGTTAATAATAGATTCTTTGGAAGCACCTTTCATGTTATGACTGTCTTCACGAATTCTATCGAACACAATTACTGTATCATTCATCGAGAATCCGACGACCGTCAAAATTGCCGCGATAAAATGCTGGTCAATTTCCAGCGGGAACGGAACGATGTTTTTAAAGAACGAAAACACAGCAAGCGCTACAAACACGTCATGCAGTAACGAGATGATCGTTCCCAAAGAATACCGCCAGTCGCGGAAACGAAGGAAAATATAAATGATGATAGCAATGATGGCAAAGATCACCGCTTTGATTGCTCCGTTTTCAAGATCTTTTGAAATTACCGGCTGAACTACCTGCGAACTCTGAATGTAATTTTTCATAAATTCTGCGACCGTTAGATTAGGTGGAAACTGGGCTTTAAGTCCCTCAAATAATCTTGCTTCAACCGCACTATCCGCATTATTAACCCCCTTTAAATAAGAGGTGGTAATGTCTAGATGCTTGTCATCTCCGACAGTTTTTATCACAGGGAAATCGCCATCAAAGGCAAGATGCAAAGGATTGCGGATAGAATCAATATTTACGTTATGCGTGAATTGAACCGTATAGCTTCTGCCTCCTTTAAATTCGACGCCTTTTTCAAAACCATTAAAGAAGGAGCCGATTCCCATGATCAACACAACTACTGAAATACCATAAGCCACTTTTCTGTACTCAATAAATTTGAAACTTGCATGTTGGAAAATCTTTTTTGAAAAATTGGTAAAATATTTAAAGTGCCTTTCTTTTGTCATCCAAACATCAGTTACCAATCTTGAAATTAAGATTCCACAAAACAATGAAAGTGAAATACCGAGCATCTGCGTGGTGGCAAAACCAAGCACCGGGCCTAAACCAAAATAGAATAAAATAGCGGCTGTCAAAAACACCGTAACGTGCGCATCAATAACCGGAGCATAAGATCGGATATAACCATCGTGAACTGCCTGGTGGTGATTCTTTCCCCGGGCGAGTTCTTCTTTTATTCTTTCAAATATAATTACGTTCGTATCTACTGCCATACCAATCGTAAGTACCAAACCCGCAATACCGGCAGCAGTCAATGTTGCGCCAAGGGCGCTCAAAATTCCGACCGTAAATAAGAGGTTTAGTATTAAGGCAATGTTGGCAATCCATCCCGCAGTATTATAATAAACCAACATTAAAATGAAAATTACAATGAATGAAATGATGAAAGCCAGCATACCGCCGTGAACCGCTGCCTGTCCCAATGTTGGGCCGATAATTTGTTCCTGAACAATTTTTGCTGGAGCATCAATTTTACCAATTTTTAAAATGCTGGCGAGATCCTGCGTTTCCTGAACGGTAAAGTTTCCAGAAATCCGTGAACTTCCATTTAATATTGGTTCATCAACATTTGGAGCGCTGTAAACAATATTATCTAAGGCAATTGCTATTGGTTTATGTACGTTATCAGTTGTCAACTTACCCCAGGCACGCGCACCAGTTGGTGTCATAGTCATACTAATATCCGGGCGTCCATGCTCATCATAATCAGATTTTGAATCTTCAACACCTTCACCTTCCAGTTTTGCTTTTTCAGTTCCAGGAATGGTTTTTATCGCATATAAGTCAAAATATCTTTGCCCTGTTTTCTCATTCTTTTGTTCAAGACCGTAAAGGAATTTAATGTTAGGCGGAAAATAATTTTTCACCAGATCCATTGATAAATACTGGTTGGCCAAAGAAGTATCTTTCGCTTCTACATTGGCGATGGCAGAATAATACTGAGGTTTTCCATCACTGCCCTGTTGAGGCCCGATAAAATGAACCACACTGGCAAGCGGATGTTGGTTTGCCAATAATTTTGCGGAATCCGCAGATATCTGGGCAGAATTTTTTAAAGAATCCGCAGATAATCCGCTCAAATAATCACCAAGCGCTTTATCAGCATCATCAATATTTTTTCCTATTTCGCCTATATTAAAAACTTCCCAAAATTGCAGATGAGCAGATGCCTGCAATAAATTTCTTACTCTTTCAGCATCCTGAACGCCGGCCAATTCCACATTAATAATGCCTTTATTTACATCCAGATTGATTGAGGGAGAAGCAACACCAAACTGGTCAATACGTTTTAGAAGGACTTTATAAGTCTGGTTGATAGCGGTTTTCGCAGTCGTCTGTAAAGCATTTAATACAGTCTGATCATCATCGGTAATTTTAATCGTTTTTCCTGCACCGGCAAAAATACTTGATAGCTTTACCCCTGGATTTTGTTGTTTAAAAGCCTGCCCAAATAAGGTAATATAATCCTGATCGCTGGCAAGTTTTTGTGTATTGGCTGTGGCAAGCGCTTTTAATAATTGCGGATCTTTTGGGTTGTTACTTAAAGATTTTAATAACCCATCCAGGCTTACATTTAAAGTGACAGCCATTCCACCCTGAAGGTCAAGTCCAAGGCTAAGTTCGTTTTCCTTTGATTTTTGATAGGTGGTTCCTAACAGCGGATAGATCTTATCATCGCGGGTACTATCAAGATAATGATGAAAAGTTTCCTTTACAAGTTGATCTTTTACATCGCCGGTAGCACCGGGATGGCTCTGGCTAATGAATTTTACGGCTTTTGCTTTCATTTTATTCTCGTGAGCGTTGACCACCCAGGTAAAAGAAAGTTGATAAACGGAGATGAGAATAAGCATTATGGCAAAAAACCAAACCAGACCTTTCAGTTTCATAACTTAAATTAATTTTTAGAAGTTCGCAAAGATAGGGGTTTGGTGTGAAAATTTTTAAGCAGATTCTGTTCGTCTCAATATGGAACTAAAAAAGTAAAATTTGTCATTGATTTTAAGAGTTTTATAAATGTAATTGGCTGCTAAAAATTAATTTTATCTATATAAAAAAAATTTCAAATTATTTTTTGCTTTACATACCTTACACTCAAATCAATTTTTTATGCAGCTAAAAATTCTAAGTTTCTTTATTGGAACTCTTTTATCCAGTGCCGCTTTTTCTCAAAATACTTCTTTTAAAGTGGTAAAAACCTATCCGATTAAAAGTAGCGGTGGTTGGGATTATATCGCCGTGAACGACCATAAAGTCTATGTTTCTCACGGAACGCAGGTAAATATTCTTGATGAAAATTCAGGTGATTCTATTGGTATTATTCCAGGAACGACCGGCGTTCATGGAATTGCTTTTGACAACGATCTTCACAAAGGATACACCAGCAATGGAAGATTGAATAATGTTTTCGTTTTTGATCTTTCTACTAATAAAATTTTAAAAGAAATACCGACAGGCGAAAACCCGGACGCAATAAGTTATGAGCCTTTTTCTAAAAAAATTATTACCTGCAATGGCCGCAGTAAATCGCTTTCTGTAATTGATCCTGAAAAACAGACGGTGATTGCAACGATTGAACTTGACGCCAAACCGGAAGAAGCTGTAAGCGATGGAGAAGGAAAATTATTTGTAAACCTGGAAGACAAAAATCAAATTGCAGAAATAGATATGAAAAATTATACCGTGCTAAATCGCTGGTCTATTGCACCCGGAGAATCAGCCACAGGCCTGGCTTTGGACAAAAAAACAAATCGCCTTTTTGCCGGATGCGATAACAAAATGATGGTCGTTGTTGATGCTACAAACGGGAAAGTGATTACTTCATTGCCAATTGGCGAGGGTTGCGACGGTGTTGTTTTTGATGAAAATAGAGATCTTGTTTTTGCTTCTTGTGGAGAAGGAATTATGACCATTGTAAAAGAGAAGGATGCAAATAATTTCCAGGTTGCCCAAACCGTTCCTACCGAACAGACCGCACGCACGATAGCCCTTGATCCAACGAATAGTACATTGTTTTTACCTGCGGCAGATTTAGCGCCTGCCGATCCAAACGCCACTTCGCGCCGCCGGAGTTATGTTCCCGGTTCTTTTAAAGTGCTTGTGGTGAAAGAGTGATTGACTTTTTTATTAAGTCTCCTTACATTATTTCGCTATAAACTTTGCTACTCTCAACACTTTTCCCTGTGTTAAGGAAAGCGTGTCGGATTTTAAATAATAATGGTCGGCAGAAGACAGCGCTTTGAAGAATTCACTTTCGGCTTCAATGCCCTGGCAATACATTTTTGTGCTCACCAATGGCCCGAATGCGATTTGATTATTTTGCAAAGTGAATGTGCTGGAAAACGCGTTGCAGCCACCATTTCCTTCAACCCTGCTGTCGGCTTTTTTCAATACGATATACATTTCTTTTTTTATTGCGCTATCCCGAATTTTATGTCCCATTAATTCTACCAGTTTCCAATGTGTTTCAAATAACGGGGCATTTACAGATGAAACTGAAATGTTAGATCCGCTGGTTTTTATGGAAGAATTGCAGTTCATATATATTGCCATCAGGCCGAGAAAAGTGGCTATGATTATTTCAAATCTTACTTTCATCATCCTTTTATTTTAATGAAACTTATAAATATTAAGTTCCAAATATGATACCGGTTTTCCCGGATTTAATTTAAAAAAATTGTTGGCGGGAAATATAAAAACTGAATATAATTTTGAAAATAGCTATTTTTGAAAGTATAGAAATATTAAAAGTTTATTATGAAGATTGCTTTGTTAGGTTATGGAAAAATGGGCCATGCAATTGAAGAAATTGCTGTGCAAAAAGGGCATGAAATTGTATTGCGCATAACAGACGAAAACCTGGAAGAACTTACAAAAGAAAATATTCAAAAGGCGGATGTTGCCATTGAATTTACCAATCCGCAAAGCGCCGTACAGAATATTTTATTTTGTTTAAATGAAAGAGTGCCTGTTGTTTGTGGAACCACTGGTTGGTTAGTTCAATTAAAATCTGTTGAAGAAAAATGCAAACAAATCAATGGCAGTTTTTTATACGCAAGTAACTTTAGTGTAGGCGTAAATATTTTTTTTGAATTAAATAAAAAATTAGCGGCGCTCTTAAAGCCGCACCGTTTCTATAATGTAGCCATTGAAGAAATTCATCACACACAAAAAAAAGATGCGCCAAGCGGAACGGCGATTACTCTTGCCGAACAAATTATTGAAACGTCAGACAAAAAAAATAAATGGATTAATAGCGATACAAAAGACGAAAATGAACTATCAATTATCAGCAAAAGGATTGATGAAGTTGCCGGAACACATTCTGTAAAATATTCTTCAACAGTAGATGATATTGAAATTATTCACACAGCCCATAACCGGAAAGGATTTGCAGAAGGCGCTGTTCTGGCCGCAGAATTTCTTATTGATAGGAAAGGAATTTTTTCAATGAAAGATGTGTTGGGATTTTAGCTTGTTGTTCTCCAAAAAAAAGTTGAGTATTATAGTAAACCAACAGATAATGCAAAATTTAAAATTTATTTTTGGGTTTTAATCAAATGGTTAAATCAAAATAAAAAAGCCTTCAAAATGAAGGCTCTTTTATTTTGAAAAATTTTTGACTTAGAAATTATATGCAAGACGAACTGCGATAAGACCGAGAGTTGAACTATTCTTACTAAAAGCAAGATACTTAAGAGCAATATCAAAATTTGGACTAACATAATATCCTATGCTGGGAGCATATGCAAATGAGCCGCCGCCACCGCTTTCAGTAGAAAAGCCGTAGCCTAATTGAGCATGACCATATGCTTTGCTGCCTTCTCCGAAAAAGAATTTTGCACCAGCTAAAAGCGGAACCATTCCAGTCCGTCCTCCACCATATTTGGACTTAATGGAAAAGTTTTCATAGCCCGCGCTGGCAGTAATTTTTGTGGTGGGCGCAACCGAAAAGTCGGCTTGCAAATCCGCGCCAAGTCCAATTGAATAGACCGATGGCGAAGAAGTAGGAATTCCCACATTAACAGCTACACTTAATGTAGTCGGCTTTGCATCCTGCGCTTTTACGCCTATTGTTGTAAATGCAACAATGGCGAATACTAAAATTAATTTTTTCATTTTTTTTGTTTTAGTTTTTAGAAATTGATTTAATAAAAAATAAAAATTAAACACAAATATCTAAAATATTTTTAATTACACAATCGCGGAAAACAGGTATTTTTTGAATGGTTGTTAAGATTATTTTTTGAGATTTTCAATCATATCTTTGGTCATTGCTGCCAAATCATATTTTGGTTTCCAGCCCCAATCATTTTTTGCGATAGAATCGTCAATACTTTGTGGCCAGCTTTCTGCAATTGGTTGGCGATAATCGGGCTCATAAGTTATGGTAAAGTTTGGCAGGTGCTTCTTTATTTCCGCTGCTATTTCTTTTGGAGAAAAACTCATTCCTGAAATATTATAAGAAGTGTGAACAGAAATTTTTTCAACAGGAGATTCCATCAATTCAATCGTAGCGCGGATTGCATCAGGCATGTACATCATTGGTAGATACGTATCTTCTTTTAGAAAACACGTGTAATGATTTTCTTCGGTCGCTTCATGAAAAATTTCAACAGAGTAATCAGTAGTGCCGCCACCGGGTTCACTTTTGTAACTGATTAAACCCGGATAGCGCAAACTGCGTACATCAATTGCGTACCGGTGATTAAAATAATTGCACCAAAATTCTCCCGCATATTTGCTGATTCCGTAAACCGTTGTTGGTTCGATAATGGTTTGTTGAGGACAATTTATTTTTGGTGAGGTTGGCCCAAAAACCGCGATGCTGCTAGGCCAATAAACTTTATGTACATTTTCATCTTTGGATATTTCCAAAACATTTATGAGGCTTTGCATGTTCAGGCTCCAGGCAAGATGCGGGTTTTTTTCGCCTGTGGCCGATAAAATTGCTGCTAGTAAATAAATCTGCGTAATATTTTGACGGATGACCTGCACATGCAACATCTCTTTGTTCATCACGTCGAGGCTCACATAAGGCCCGGTTCCTTTTAGTAAATCATTTTCTGCACGAAGGTCAGATGCAACAACATTAGCGCCGCCATAAATTTTGCGAAGCTCTAAAGTAAGCTCGACTCCTATCTGGCCGCATGCACCAATCACTAATATTTTTTCTTTAATCATTTTACTTTTTAAGCCGCAAAGTAAAATCTAAAAGAAACAAAAACAAAACAACCGGTAGTAAACAAACAAATAATAAGCTTTTCTATTTCACTACCGGAAAAGCGGAAATTCTTAATCTTGCTGCACCCATCGGAATCAATTCTATTTCCTGTGCTTTCGTATCAACAGTTACCGGGCTTTGCGGTAAAATTCCACACAAACCAAATTTGTCAATTGTCCATTGAGGAATAATTTTACCTTTTGCTTTAATCACAATTGGGACGGCATCCTGGGCGAAAGGAAAGTTATTTTCGGGCCATGATTTTTTTATGATTTCAAATTGTTGTGACAATGGTTGGCCGGTTAAATGCAATCCATAATTCCAACTGCTTTCGGGATAAATTTCATAAGCCGGCCATTTTGATTGGTCAGCGTTCGGTTGCCATTTTGAATCGTCGGTTGCAGATTCTTTGCTATTCATTTTTTGATAAAATTCTTTGATCTTTAAAGAAAAAGTAAGCGGCCCATAATTCACACTAATACTGTTTTTATTTTGTGCCCACTTCTGCAATTTTATTTGCATTGGTAAGGTCAATTCAATTACATCACCTTGTTTCCATTTATTCTCCAAACGGATGTAAGAACCAGGATTGGCAGTCAAATCCACAGATTTTCCATTAACAGAAACGGTTGCATTTTTGCACCAGCCCGGAACGCGCAGATATAAGGGAAAATTTACGGGCGCAGATGTGTTCACTTCAATTTTTATTTGTTCATCAAAAGGATAATGGGTTGTTTGTTTTAGTATAACGCTTTGGCGTATACGATCTCCGACTATCGCAGTCACCTCACTGCTGTTATACAATATTGCTGCAATTCCATTATCCGGAGTTGCCATCCATAAATGCTCTTCGTAATAAGGCCAGCCTTGCGAATGATTGTGCTGGCAACAACGGCTGCTAAAAGGATTCATCGTAAGAAACGGGCCTGCGTTTTCAATCCCCGGCGAATGATTTTTGCTGTCGCTTACAACCATGTTTGGTGCAGTTAAATATCGAAGTCCGCGAAAATCGGGCATAACGGCAGCGGGATAAGTATTGAAAGCAACATTTTCGCAATTATCGGCCCACATTGGATCTCCGGTGATGCCGGTTAACATTTCGTCTGACGACATTTGTTCTACCATGCCGCATGTTTCTACCGCTTGTCGCGGGTCGCTGTAACCTTTGCGCGCATCTTCATCAGCGCCAAACATTCCCCCCGGAACTTGTCCATACAAATTCCTGATCAAATAAAAATCATGGTAAGTTGCATCTAAAGAATTGCTGTCTTTGTTTTGCATATAATAAGTGGCCGGCTCTCTGAAAGACTGAGCCACATTTACATTGTGCCAGTTCGGTAAGTTATTTTTCTGCGACCAATCGGCTGTGTTTCTGTAAATTTTATTGGCAACATCAAGCAGCCATTTTTCACCCGTATGATCATAAAGCCAATAAATGCTATAAAGGTTGTCCCCTCCTCGGCTATTTTCCCAATAAGTTTTCAACAAAAGGCTGTCAGGAACTTCGTTTTCCCATTTAAAATATTTGGTCATAAATGGAATTACCCGCCAATCATTGCTGTATTCATAATAAGATTGCATGCACCAAAGCATGATCATATTTGGCCACAGGTCGGGGATTTTTATGATTTGATTTTGTTGATTTTTTTTGATTTCACCCGGGCCAAAATATCCATCTGCACGCTGACTTTGAAAAACTTTTTCGAGCCAGGATTTTGTTTCAGTAATAATTTTCTTATCGTTTAAAATATAACCCATGTCTCCATATCCTTTAAGCCAATAAGGAACTTCTTCCCAACCGTGATCGCCTTTTCCATTTCCGCTAAACCAAGCGTTATTTTTCTTATCAAGCCATGCACTGATCTGACCAAGCTGGCCGGTTAATCCGTCGCGTTGGAGCTGAAGATATTTTAAAATCCAGCCTCCGGGTTTTATAGAACCAACTGGAAGTTTAATGAAGCAAAGCGGCTGTAAAGGCGCTCTGTTACTTGAATAGAAAGAATTTATCTCATTAGTTGCGGGCCGTTGGACTGTAGTTGCTTTTAATAAATTTTTTTGTGCAGAGGAATCTTGTATATAAAAAATGCATAACAGCAGACAACCGGATAATATTTTTTTCATGATGATCTTGGAGATGTTCGGATGAAATAAAGGTATGTTTTTAATTTCTGTTTATTATTTATTCGGAAGATTGTTTGCAAAAAAAATATTTATTGTGTTTATCAGTAACTTCCCACTTTTAAAATAACTAACTCTTCAACTTTAGTTGGGAAAAATTAAAATTATCTTATGCGGGGAAAAACTTTATCGAAAGCTTTTTTATGCTTTTTGATTGTTACTGTTTTTGTACAATTTGCTCAGGCACAAACGGAACCTAACGGATTGATCAACGACCGGGTTGACATCAGCCCTGATTTCCACAATTTTGTAAATACTTATTTCCTGGCGGACAGCCTTGCTTCTTTTGATCCGACAACTGTCTCGGGAACGGTGGAATGGCAGCGAAATAAGTATGCGAGACGAATGGCTTTTAATAATGAGTTAGCTGCTCTTTACCCCGCAAAAAATACGATTTTTCCCGCGGCGGAATATCAGGAAAATCCGGTACTTCCTTTCAGCATTCAATTTGTTTCTCCCCGCACGATCAGGCTTAGAATGAATACCGGTCTTGTGGTAAAAGATGAAAAAGATACACTGATGTTTGTGAAAGAACCAGTAACAGATCATTCATGGAAATATCAGAAAACAAAAGACGGATATGTTTACACGAGTGCTTTTGGTTCGGTAACGATTCAGCCGTATCCCTGGCACATTGAGATCAAAGATGCGAACGGAAAGTTGCTCACCGAAACTTTTCATGCACAGGATAATAATGGAAGTTATACACCGATTTTGCCGTTCTCTTTTGTGCAACGCTCCACAGATTTTTCAAGAAGTATCGCAGCTTCATTTACTTCGGGGACAGAAGAAAAAATCTTTGGCTGTGGTGAATCTTTTTCGCGGTTGGACAAGCACGGTCAAAAGATTGTTCTATGGACAGATGATGCAAACGGAGTTCAGAATCCGGGAATGTATAAACCGATTCCTTTTTTCATGAGCAGCAATGGATATGGAATGTTCATGCACACTTCAACGCCCATCACATGCGACTTTGGACAATCATTTAACGGAGTAAATACATTAATGATAGGCGACGATCAACTCGATCTTTTTATTTTTATTGGCGACCCAAAAGAGGTCTTGAATGAATATACCAACATCACCGGTAAAGTGCCAATGCCGCCATTATGGAGTTTTGGTTTTTGGATGAGCCGGATCACGTATTCCTCGGAATCTGAAGTGCGGGATGTGGCTGCAAAGCTTCGCGAAAATAAAATTCCGGCTGATGTAATTCATTTGGATGTAGGTTGGTTTCAAACCGACTGGCGCTCTGATTTTAAATTTTCGAAAGACCGGTTTACCGATCCTAAGAAAATGATCAGTGATTTGAAGAAAGATGGCTTTCATATTTCCTTGTGGCAGCTTCCTTATTTTGTCCCAAAAAATAAATTGTTTCCGGAAATTGTGGAGAAAGGATTGTATGTAAAAGATGGGAAAGCAAATTTACCTTATGATGATGCGATCATTGATTTTTCCAATCCCAAAGCCGTTAACTGGTACCAGCAACATATAGATACTTTATTAAAAATGGGAGTGGGCGCTATTAAAGTTGACTTTGGCGAAGCCGCTCCTCCAGAGGGCTTGTATGCGTCAGGAAGAACTGGTTTTTATGAACACAATTTGTATCCTTTGCGCTACAATAAAGCAATTGCGGATATTACGAAAAAAGAAACAGGTGAAAATATTATTTGGGCAAGATCTGCCTGGGCAGGAAGCCAGCGCTATCCAATCCATTGGGGCGGCGATGCTGAAAACACATCCTCCGCAATGCTCGCTACTTTGCGTGGCGGTTTGTCATTTGGTTTATCTGGATTTGCTTTTTGGAGCCATGACATTGGTGGTTTTGTTTTGAAATCTCCAGAAGATCTTTACCGTCGCTGGGCTCCTTTTGGATTTCTGACTTCACATACACGTGCGCATGGCGCGCCACCAAAAGAACCGTGGGCTTATGGAAAAACTTTTCTGGATGAATTTCGCCTGAGTGACAATATGAAATATGAGCTGATGCCTTATGTGTATGCACAAGCGAGACAATGTACCGAACTAGGTTTGCCGATGGTTCGTGCTTTGTTTATAGAATATCCTAAAGATGCCGGCTCATGGTTAATTGAAGATGAATATTTATTTGGCTCTGACATTTTAGTCGCACCGTTTTTCCAGGACAGTACTTATGAGAGAGATGTTTATTTACCTAAAGGAAGCTGGATAAATTATCAAAGTGGTGAAGTGTATAACGGCGGCTGGCATCACATAAAAAGCGGTAAAATTCCGGCAGTAATCTTAGTGCGTGACGGAGCTGTTATTCCAAAAGTGAAACTGGCACAATCAACAAAAGATATTGACTGGAAAAACATAGAACTGGTAGTATATAGTTCATCCAACGCAAATGCTTCTGGTTATGTTTGCCTTCCATCTGATAATGTTTTACGGCCGGTATCTGTTGAGAAAAAGAATGGCAATTATGTTTTAAAAAATGATCCGTTGAAAGGAGTGGTGAAATTGGATGTGCATTCTTATAAAGAAATAAAATAGTAAGCGAAAAACACAAATTCGTTTTATTTGTTTAGTTACTGAAATTTAATTATCAACTAATTGGTCAATCATTTGCGTCTTTTTATTTTAATAATGATCTTTATTTGCCCCTTTGCTTCAGCAAAGGGGCAGCTTGCAATGACCAACATTGAAGGGCGCAAAACAACTTGCCTTGATGGGGAATGGAAAGTAATAATTGACCCGTCAGGGGTTGGGGACTGGCGCCAGGTATGGAAAGAGAAAAAGGCCGAGAAGAAAACGGATTTTGTTGAATATTCTTTTGATGGGGGCCCAACCCTTCACGTCCCGGGTGACTTTAATACACAAATGCCTGAACTTTTTTATGTTGAAGGAACAGTTTGGTACAAAAAGACATTTAATTATAAAAAACAAGCCAATAAGCGGATGTTCATTTATTTCGGCGCAGTGAATTATATGGCCGATGTTTATTTGAATGGAAAACTTCTTGGAAAGCATGAAGGTGGATTTACCCCTTTTCAATTTGAACTGACAGATGTAGCCGCAGAAGGAGAAAACACGCTGATTGTAAAAGCCGATAACCGTCGCAGAAAAGACGGCTTGCCGGGATTAGGATATGATTGGTTTAATTATGGCGGCATTACTAGGGAAGTTTATCTTGTTGAAACCAACAAAACATTTATCGAAGATTACTTTGTTCAATTAAAAAAACATTCCTTAAATGAAGTGCTTGGATGGGTTCAATTGAACGGAAATACAGCCGAACAGAATGTAAGAATCCGCATACCTGAATTGAAAATAAATTATTCCACAAAAACAAATAAAGACGGTTATGCGTCCATAGATTTTTCTTCAAAATTTCAATTATGGAGCCCTGAAAATCCAAAACTTTATAAGGTTTTAATTGAAACAAATGAAGATATTATTTCAGAAGATATTGGATTGAGGAGTATAGAAGTAGAAGGCACAAAAGTACTATTGAATAAAAAACCTGTTTTCTTAAAAGGCATAGATATTCATGAAGAAAGGCCTTATCGCAGCGCAAAAGCCTGGTCTGAGGCCGATGCATTGGTGTTGCTTTCGTGGGCAAAAGAATTGGGTTGCAATTTTGTTCGCCTTGTCCATTATCCGCACAACGAACATGCAGTAAAACTTGCAGAAAAAATGGGATTAATGGTTTGGGATGAAATTCCTGTTTATCAGAATATTGAATTTTCAGCGCCGGGAATGAATGAAAAGCTGGACACCATGATGCAGGAAATGATCCGGCGTGATAAAAACCGTTGTGGCGTAGTTATCTGGTGCCTTTCAAACGAAACTTATACAAGCACTCCCGGCAGAACGGCCGCTTTAGTAAATCTTACTGCAAAATGCCGCTTACTCGATTCTACAAGAATGATCACTTCAGTTTTGAGTAACCAGGAGTATAACAAAAACACTTTTAATGTATGGGACACGCTCTCGGGACATTTGGATTTAATTGCTGTGAATGAATACCTGGGATGGTATGTTCCGTGGCAGGGAAAGCCGTCAGAAACGAAATGGGAATTCGTTACTGAAAAGCCATTGATTATTTCGGAATTCGGAGCCGGCGCAAAATATGCAAGCAATTTCGGTCCTAAAGATGAAGCAGATTCATGGAGTGAAGAATACCAGGAACAGGTTTATAAAGACCAGGTCGAAATGTTCAGGCATACACCAAATCTCGCTGGCGTTTCTGCATGGATATTGATTGATTATCGTTCACTGGGAAGAATGCGTCCGGGAATTCAGGATGGATACAACCGCAAAGGTTTATTATCTGAATTTGGTGAAAAGAAAAAAGCATGGTATGTGCTGAAAAATTATTACCAAAGTATTGGTGATAAGTAATAGGACAATTGCTTACATCAGAAAGCAGGTTGTAAATTTAACCAGTAAACAAACAAATTTCTTTAATTCTTATTTTGTCTCAACCACAATTGTTGCTCCTTGCAATCCTTCTGAAGTTGCTGTCAAAGTGATCGTTCCTTTCTTTCCATTGGATTGAAGAATGGCCAATGCCAATCCGTTCAGAGCCGCGTGTTGATTGCCTTTGAAAGATTCATGGCTTATTTCGCTGCCATTATCTACTCCGGCAATAAATCCTGAACCACTGATTTTAAAATGAATTTCATTGTCAGCGCGGGGGGCAACAACCCCATTTTTATCTACGATCGTTGCAGTGATAAATGAAAGATCTTTTCCATCGGCATGGATTTTATTCCTGTCGGCTTTCAAAATAATTTTTGCTGGAGCGGCTGCCGTTTTTACTTCATCAGTCAAAACGGTTTTTCCATTCTTTCTCGAGATGGCCTTTAATATTCCAGGCTCAAAAGGAACTGTCCATTTTACATGAAGGTCATCGCCAGTTTTTTTGCGGATTCCCAAAGATTTATTGTTTAAAAATAATTCCACTTCATCTGCATTATTATAATAAGCGATCACATCAACCGTATCGCCTTTCTGCCAGTTCCAATGCGGGTAAATATGCAAAACGGGTTTATCAGTAAACACGCTTTGATACATATAATACACATCTTTTGGAAAGCCGGCCAGATCAATAATTCCAAAATAAGAACTGCGTGCAGGCCATGAATAAGGCGTTGGTTCGCCCAAATAATCAAAGCCAGTCCAGATATACATACCGGAAACATGATCGCTTTTCAACAACGCTTTTACGCTTTCTTCATGTGTGGATCCCCAGGGTGTACTTACGTTGTCATAAGCTGAAACATTAAAAGTTCCATTAGGATTATTGAAAGGTTTGTCCCAGCGCTCAGGCCAGCGCCGAATGGAATCGGAAGGGTATAAGTCGTAATAGCCGCGGGTTTCAAGTGCCGAAGTACTTTCTGTAACGATCATTTTTTTGCCTGGCCAGGTATTATGAAATTGATCCCACATTTGGTGATGATAATTCACACCGATCAAATCAAAAGCACCGGATTCTATAAGATTGTTACCTTTGTTGGGTTCATTATTTGCTGTTACGATTTCTCTTGTAGTATCTAATGATTTGATAATTCCAACCAATTCTCTTGCCATTCCGCGGCCTGATGTATCGCCTTTTTCACCCCATTGTTCGGGAATTTCATTTCCTACACTCCAGATGAAAACAGAGGGATGATTTCTGTCTCTTAAAACCTGGTCTTCCAGATCTCTTTTATGCCACTTGTCCCAATCAAGATGATAATCATATTTTGTTTTTGGCCTTTTCCACATATCGAATGCTTCATCCATCACGACGAAACCAATCTTGTCGGCAAGGTCTAAAAGCTCCGGTGCTGGCGGGTTGTGCGATGTGCGGATTCCATTTACGCCCATTGCTTTTAATAATTGCAATTGCCTTTCAATCGCTCTTGTATTGATGGCAGCACCTAAAGCTCCAAGGTCATGATGATCACAAACGCCAAGGATTTTTAACGGTTTTCCATTCAAGAAAAATCCTTTGTCAGCATCAAAATGAAAGGAACGAATACCAAATTTTGTTTCATATGAATCAACAATTTTTCCATTGGAAATCACTTGAGAAATTGCCTTATATAAATAAGGATGATCCAAAGACCAAAGTGTTGGCTGATGAACTTCCAACGATTGTTTTACTTCATTATTTTTTTCAGATGCAACCGGTGCATCAGAAGTTTTGCTGGCAATTTCTTTTCCATCAGAGTTATAAATAATGGTTTTTAAAACTACATTTTTGGAGACCGGATTTTCATTTTTAATTTGAGTAACAACATTGACTGTTGCCGTATTTTGAGAAACATTTGGAGTAGAAATAAAAGTGCCCCATTGATCTACATGCAATTTATTTACAGAGATGAGCCATACATTTCTAAAAATCCCTGAACCACTGTACCAGCGCGAATTGGGCTGTTTGGAATTATCAACTTTTACGGCGATAACATTCTTTTCATCTCCATATTTTAAATAAGGAGTGAGATTGTATTGGAAAGTGATATAACCATTTGGCCTTAAGCCCAGCGATTTTCCATTGATCCAAACTTCAGCATTTTTATAAACCCCATCAAAGCGGATATAAAATGATTTTTCCTTTTCGTTTGCAGGAATCATAAACGTTTTTCTATACCAGCCAATTCCGCCGGGTAATGCGCCACCGCCTACGCCTGCTGGATTGTCTTTATTAAATGTTCCTTCAATGCTCCAATCATGAGGAAGATTGAGCGTTCGCCAGTTATTATCATTTGTGTTTTTTCCCGCATAATTATTCACACTATCTAATTTGAATTTCCATTCATTATCAAAATCTGCTTTCGTTCTGGTTTGCGTGTATGCATGACCGTTAGTTAGAATAGTAAACAAACAAATAAGGCAAATCTTTGTTTTATTAAAAGTATACATGGAATGAGTTGTTTGATTTTTCCAAAGGAATGTTTGATTTTTTTTCGAATAATTCAGCTAATATACTATTATCTTTTAATCAACATCTCCAAAATCATGTGCTGTGGGATAATGGGAAATGCCCGGAAGAAAACCAGATGCTTAAAAATCCTTAAATATCCTGCAGGATATTTGCATGTGCATTTGGCAACAAAGCAGGATGAAGAAAGGCTACTCAACAGGTCGCAGTAACAAATAATCAGAATTATAATTTTAATCTTCCTATTTTGCATGAACTTTCGAATCCATCATTTCGAACCTGCCTGTTTTTTCTGTAAGCCTGATTCGAAAAATGATTCCCCTGATCTTCGAAAAATCGTTAGTGGGAAATGGCCATTGTGGAGATAGCTTCACGGTTTCACTGGAAATTTCCGGCAGCATGCGGGAGATTAATTTTTCTAAACCTTCATTTCTTTCTTTTTCATTTACAAGCTCCTCATACGTTCCCCACGTAACAACTGATTTCCAGTTGGCCATGTTTTCCATCTCATCAATTTGAAAACAAACATTCGGATTCTTCCTCATGATGGAAACTTTCAAACCTTCAAAAGTTCTGGCATAAATGAATTGCCCGTCATAGGCATAGCTGATCGGAACAACATAGGTTTTGCCATCTCCGTGACAACCCAATCTGCCAATAACATTATCTGCAATTAATTTTTCAATCTGTACACTACTTAATTTTCCAAACATGATTATTGATTTTTAAACTTCTGCATTAAACATCAAAACTAATCCTTTTACAAAGTGATTTTTATGACAACGATCAGGAAAACGAATGATTCTGCTTTCCATACGGGGAATCACGTACGCACAACAATCCTTTTATGATTTAGAGCCTGATTTAGATCATCCAAAAAAGCTGCCATTCATGACCGGCCTCATAGTTTGGAAGGCCTCCCTCTTCTACATTTGCGAAGTAAAAATTAAACCACTTCATTCTTTTTTTTTCTCAATCAAATTTACATTTATGAAAAAGAGTTTTCTTCCGATTCTAACACTCACAGGAGTTTTCATTTTGTTTTCATTAGCAGGATGCAAACCCAAAAATGCCGGCGACGCAACCGGCTCAGACGCTGCGTCAAGAGTTTATGTGCCACCCGGAAAGTATGACGAGTTATACAATTTCGTTTCCGGAGGATTCAGCGGCCAGGTAAGCGTTTACGGAATTCCTAGCGGCCGTTTGCTTCGCGTAATTCCCGTCTTTTCCGTAAATCCTGAAAGCGGATACGGATATAGCGAAGAAACAAAACCCATGTTAAACACGTCACACGGCGAAGTTCCATGGGGCGATCAGCATCATCTGGAATTATCCCAAACCAACGGAGAAATTGATGGGCGCTGGTTGTTTGCAAACGAAAACAATACTCCACGTGTGGCAAGGATTGATTTGAAAACATTCCGCACTGCAGAGATTATTGAAATTCCAAACAGCGCCGGAAACCACTCCTCTCCGTTCATTACCGAAAATACAGAGTATGTAGTGGCAGGCACCCGTTTTAGCGTTCCAATGGATTATGAAAATGGTGACGTTCCTATTGACAGTTATAAGAAAGATTTTAAAGGAACCATCAGTTTCATCAGTGTTTCTCCTAAAGATGGTGAAATGAAAATTGCTTTCCAGCTTTTATTACCAGGAATGAACTTCGATCTCAGTCACAGCGGGAAAGGCCCCAGCAGCGGATGGTTTTTCTTTAGCACTTACAACTCAGAACAGGCGCACACTTTGCTTGAAGTAAATGCCTCAAAACGCGATAAGGACTACATTCTTGCAGTAAACTGGAAGAAAGCAGAAGAATATTTTAAGGCAGGAAAAGGTAAAAAAGTTCCTGTAAAATATGCGCACAATACTTACAGCGATACTTCTCATTCTGCAACATCTTCTATTGAAACTGAGAGCACGATTATTGATGCAAAAGATTTTCCTGACATCGTTTATATGATTCCTTGTCCTAAGTCTCCTCACGGTTGCGATGTAGATCCTTCAGGCCAATACATTGTAGGAAGTGGAAAACTTGCAGCATTGATCCCGGTATTTTCTTTTGATAAAATTCAAAAAGCAATTGCTGCAAAAGATTTTGATGGCGATTATGGTGGAATTCCGGTAATTAAATATGAATCTGCCTTGTATGGTGAAGTAAAAAAGCCGGGCTTAGGGCCATTGCACACTGAGTTTGACGGCAAAGGAAATGCTTACACCACTTTCTTTATTTCATCAGAAATTGTAAAATGGAGTTTAAAAGACCTGAAAGTAATAGACAGACACGCTACTTACTATTCTCCAGGCCATTTAATGATTCCAGGTGGCGATACAAAAAAACCTTACGGAAAATATTTGATCGCTTATAATAAAATTACCAAAGACAGGTATCTTCCAACCGGCCCGGAATTGTCGCAATCGGCGCAATTATTTGACATCAGCGGCGATAAAATGAAATTACTGGCCGACTATCCAAGCATTGGTGAACCTCACTATGCACAGGCAGTTTCGGCAGAATTGATCTCTAAGAATTCAACTAAAATATTTAAGATTGAGGAAAATAAAAATCCTTATGTAACACTCGGTGAACCGAAATCAAAAGTAGTGCGCAATGGAAACCGAGTGGATGTTTATATGACGATGATTCGTTCCCATTTTTCTCCGGATAATATTGAAGGTGTGAAACTGGGCGATGATGTATACTTCCACCTTACCAACCTGGAGCAGGACTGGGATGTACCTCATGGTTTTGCAGTAAAGGGCGCGAATACGGCAGAATTATTGGTTATGCCGGGTGAAACCCAAACCTTAAAATGGACTCCACAAATTGCAGGAATCTATCCGATTTATTGTACTGACTTCTGCAGTGCACTGCACCAGGAAATGCAGGGATATGTACGAGTTTCAGCAAAAGGTTCTAACATTCCGATCTCATTTAGTCTTGGCAAAAATTCGGAGGCCGCAGATTCTTTATTGAAAAAATAAAAAGGCTTAAAGCATAAGGCTTAAGGCCGGGCGTTCAGCGTTCGGCCTTCAGTCTTGAGCCTTTAGAAAAAATAAAAATGAAAAATCAATTGAAACTTAGTTTACTGTCACGGATCATCACCATTGTTTGCGGATTTGCATTAATAGTGGTTTTATTTGTTCCATTATGGCAAATAGAATTAGCGGCACCACAGTATCCTGAAGGTCTTGTTTTGAAAATGTATCCCAATAAATTAGGTGGAAATGTGGACGTGATCAATGGTTTAAATCATTACATTGGAATGAAAACTCTTCACGCAAATAACTTTATAGAGTTCACTGTTTTGCCTTATATCATTGGATTTTTTGCAGCCTTTTGTTTTCTGGTTGCCATCATTAATAAAAGAAAATGGCTACTTACCTTACTGACCTCATTCATTCTTTTTGGTGTAATTTCAATGGTTGATTTTTACAGGTGGAATTACAATTATGGCCACGATTTGGATCCGAATGCAGCGATTCAAGTTCCGGGAATGAGTTATCAACCGCCGATTCTTGGATACAGACAGCTTCTAAATTTTGGTGCATATTCGATTCCGGATATTGGCGGATGGATTTTCATCAGTGCAGGATTATTATTATTACTTGCTTTCATTGTTCAATTTAAAAAAAAAGAAAAACTTTTTATGAAGACCGTAAATAAAAAACTTTCAACAGCTCTTGCCAGTTTATTAATTTTTGGATTGATGTCTTGTAATTCAGGGCCACAGCCAATTAAGCTCGGACACGATGCTTGCAGTTTTTGCAAAATGAGCATTGCTGATAATCATTTCGGTGCAGAGATTATGACCAAAAAAGGAAAAGTTTACAAGTTTGACGACATGCATTGTGTTGCGGGATTTATTAAATCAAATCAGGTTGCCAACAGCGATATCAAAGAAATCTGGCTGGTGAATTATGCCGAACCCCACAATTTTATTGCGGCACAAAAAGCATTTCTTTTAAGAAGCGCTGATTTGCATTCACCGATGGGTGGTAACATTGGCAACTTCGATGATGAAACCAAGTTGAAAGATGCGATGAAAAATGTCAAAGGTGAACAACTTACCTGGGATCAGTTTATTAATGAAAATAAATGAAGATTCTAAACATCATAGCGGTTCTTCTTCTTTCATTTGCCTGCAAAAATGTGGAGGGCAAAACGATTCCGGTCGGCAAAAGCAGGGAAATTAAAACCATTCAAAATGCTGTTGCAATTGCAGATCATGGAGATACAGTTTTGGTTGATGCAGGCTTGTATAAGGAAGGAGGGATTATTATTTCAAAATCCATTGTTTTAAAAGGAATCAATCATCCGGTCATTGATGGAGAATTCAAACATGAAATTCTTTTTATCAGGGGAAGGGAGATCACTGTTGACGGTTTTAAACTACAACACACAGGCCGCTCGGAGATTAAAGATATCGGAGCCATTATGATTTATGACAGCTATCATGTGACTGCAATAAACAATATTGTGGATGATGCAAACTTTGGCATCTCTCTTCAAAACAGCAGAAGCTGTACTGTCAAAAATAATTCCATAACCGCTTATGGAAAAGATGAAGTTCAAAGCGGCAACGGCATTCATTGCTGGAAGTCTGACAGCTTATTGATCATTGGAAATAAAATTACCGGCTGCCGCGATGGAATTTATTTTGAGTTTGTAACTAATTCTTTAGTCTGGAGAAATATCAGCAGAAAAAACGTACGTTATGGAATTCATTTTATGTTCTCGCATCATGATACTTACATTGGAAATGTGTTTGAAGAAAATGAATCAGGAGTTGCTGTGATGTACACGAATCACATCCGCATGTACAACAATTATTTTCTGAACAACTGGGGCGGCGCGGCTTACGGAATTTTACTCAAAGACATTACAGATGCGGAAATTTCAGGAAATTATTTTTCAAAAAATACCACTGCTCTTCATATGGAAGGATGCAGCCGCAATAATTTTCATAAAAACACTTTTTCCAATAATGGCTTTGCCGTGAAAATCCAGGCAAGCTGTGATGACAATGATTTTCATGAAAATAATTTCCTGGGCAACACTTTTGATATTGGCACAAATGGTTCGCTAGTGCTGAATACATTCAATGGAAATTATTGGGATAAATACGAAGGTTATGATTTGAACCACGATAACGTTGGAGATGTTCCTTATCATCCTGTGAGCATGTATTCGATGATCATTGAGAGCAACCCCGCTGCCCTTATGCTTTTCAGAAGTTTGATCGTTTCTTTATTGGATAAAAGCGAAAAAATATTACCGGGCATTACGCCGGAAAATTTAAAAGATGAAAAACCTTTGATGAGGCCGTTGAAACTATGATAAACACAAAAAACATAACCAAGAAATTTGGAAAACTTACCGCACTTGACAATGTATCTGTTACGTTTTCAAAAGGAGAATGCATTGCGCTGCTTGGGCCAAATGGCTGCGGGAAAACCACTTTGATAAAGGCATTATTGGGAATGGTAGTGCCAGATAGCGGGTTCATTTATTTCAATAATGAACTGATTGCAGGCAAATGGATGTACCGCAGCCGGATTGGCTACATGCCGCAAATTGGCCGTTATCCTGAAAACATGACCATCGCAAATGTGATAGATATGATGAAAGATATCAGGAAGGAAGATAATGAAAAGCCTGATGAAGAATTGGTAAATGCTTTTGGTTTAAAAAACCTTATGCAAAAAAAGATGCGTACCCTTTCTGGTGGAACCACGCAGAAAGTTAGTGCTGCACTGGCTTTCATGTTTCATCCTGACGTATTGATCCTGGATGAACCGACAGCGGGATTGGATCCATTGTCGTCAGAAAAACTAAAACAAAAAATAATCAAGGAAAAAGAAAACGGGAAATTAATTCTCATCACTTCTCATATTTTGAGTGAACTCGATAACCTCGTAACAGAAGTGTTTTACATGCAGGAAGGCAAATTGTTATTTCATAAAAAACTTTCAGCACTAAAAGAAGAGACCGGGGAAATAAAATTGTCGAAAGCTATTGCCAAAATAATGACAGCGCAGGAGTTTGTTTAATTATTGAATTATTGCTATGAAAAAAATATTAAAATATGTAATAGTTGATATCGCTCAGAATAAAATTGTTTTGATCTACACGCTTTTACTGCTCGTAATATCACTTACCGTTTTCAACCTCGAAGATAATGCGGCCAAAGGAATGCTCAGTTTGTTGAATATAGTTCTCATTATCGTTCCATTAATTTGCATTATTTTTTCAACCATTTACATTTACAACAGTTCCGAATTTATTGAGTTACTTGTCAGCCAGCCGGTAAAAAGAAGAACCATCTGGTTGAGTATTTTTTCCGGATTAGCCAGTTCATTATCACTTGCATTTTTTATCGGCGCAGGAATTCCGATACTGCTTTACCATGCCGATTCTACCGGATTTATGATGATTGCGATGGGATTGTTTCTTACAATTGTTTTTGTAAGTATCGCGATGCTTGCTGCTGGATTAACACGCGATAAAGCAAAAGGCATTGGGCTTTCGATCCTGCTCTGGCTCTACTTTTCATTAATTTTCGATGCATTGGTTTTATTCTTTTTATTCCAATTCCAGGATTATCCATTGGAAAATGCGATGGTAATTTTCAGCTTCTTAAATCCCATAGATCTCGGCCGCATCCAGATTCTATTGCAAATGGATATATCCGCTTTAATGGGTTACACTGGCGCTGTTTTTCGTGACTTTTTTGGAAACAGTACCGGCATTTTACTTTCTTTTCTCGGACTATTTATCTGGATTTTTTTTCCAATGATAATTTCTATGAAGAAGTTTGGAAGAAAGGATTTGTAGCGTTTGATGATTAAAATTATAAAAAGTCAACATTCCTTTGTTTACTGCACTTCTTTTGCGTATTGACAGTATTTTCCTCCTACTATGATTTGCTTCTTATTAAGTTTAAGCATCTGATTTATTTCTTCGTTTACTGCCTTACCTTAAACTATTAAGCGAACTGCATTGTATCAGTTTGGAAAATCATTAAAATTTATTTTGTAAGAGAAAGATTTAAAACTTACGCAATAATCAACAACCTCCATTATTTGTTCTTTTACTGTCACTGATATTTCACTCGCAGTTTAATTCACCTCCAGCGCATCTCTCCCCGGCAACACGGGAAATGCCTGGTGCGGTTCTGTCTGATACCAAAAAACCGTAGTAGCAATATCATCCTGCAACGGAAGATAACGTCCATCGCTTCGCCATCCGAGATCTTGTATGGTAACTTTAATGTCTTTATCAAAACGAATGGGGTCAGTTATGTGCCAGCGATACATTCCAAAACGCTGGGAAACGTTATAATGGCCATCGCCCCTGATTACCTGGCAAAGCCCTGAATAAGGAGTGCAAAATTCTGTATAATTACTTTCCTCCACCCCGGCGGTATTTTTCTTTCTTGTATCAAAATCATAAGAACCGCAGAAATAATCTTCTGTTCCCGTACCATTGATCGTTGGATATTCTTTATCGCCATCTATGAAAAATTTAATTTCTCCTTCGCCCCACCAGCCATTATTATGAACTCCGATAGCCATATAAGTTCCTACGTATTGGCCACGTCCTTTTACACCATCAAGCAATGTATAAACCTGTTTGTAAGGAACTGAATTTACTCTTCTGAATTGTGCATGAAAGTAAACAGCATCGGAAGGAACATCAGTTAGAACATAATCAACCTGGTAATACAAAACCATATCTTTATCATCAATATTTTCCATGGTAATGTGGCATTTTTTATGAAAAGGCATTGGCCAGTAACAATTAAACGCGCTGCCCGGATTCACACAAACTGCCAATGATTGCAAGGGCGCATATTGGTTCCAACCCATGCAAAAGAAATCTCCAACAGGCGCCTCAACAGAAGGCGAAGTTTCGCCATCCCAGTAAAAACGAATAATAGAATTGCGCCACACACCAGTTGGTGTCATCCAGATATGTTGAATAGAACCCGGCCCATCAATTTCAGCAATGGTAAAAGTGGTATGAGCTTTAATCACCACGCTGGGGCTCACTTTCCATCCTTTACCCAAATCTCTTGACGCATTTTTACCGCTTCCTTCTGTAGCCATTCCTCCCTGGCCTTTTGCGCCGGTAAAATTCTCCGGGCTGATGGAGCGCGATTTTGCATCGGATAATTTGAAAATATTGCTTATGTTGGATTCAATGCCATCAAACTTTCCTTGCGCCATAGCTGCAACAGAAATAAAGAGGCTAAAAAGCAGAAGCGCAAAGTTTTTATTTCGCATAATATTTTTTATTGGTGAATTTAATTGAAAAATTTGTTAAGGAACAAACGGTTATAATATATATTATGACTCTACTTCTCCCCTCACCCTTTTACTCTTTTTCACAAACGATAACTAACAGATAAAATTAAACCAGGTTAGAGTTTTACCCAAATGCTCCAAAAGTTGCAGTAGTAAAGGGAGATGTTTTCTCAATGACTTTTATATGTTTCCACTAATTAGGCATTACTTCATTATTTCGTTTATACATAACCGTTATAGATAGACGAAAAAGTGATTATTGAAGTGAAAATGAAACAGGAATCCTGAATATTTGTTGGTTTACTATAAACAATCTTAAAAAAAAAAGCCCCGTAAAACGGAGCTTTGATTTCAAAGGCAAGTTGTGAACGGATTATCTTCTGCCATTGTTGAATTTCCCATGATCGTTATAGCCATTATATCTTGCATTCAACATCTGAATTTGATTGACTCTTTCTTTTTGGGCGTCGCGAATGGCAAGTTTTTTCTGGCGGTTTCTCATGTAACGATTATTATTAATTGCCTGAACCTTGTAATTATATTCACGATTTATTCTTTGAATATCTATAGCTCGCTGGTTTTTGTAAGAAACTCTACTGTTATCAAACCTGTGGTCATTTCGGTTATCATACCGTCCGTTAGATGCGTTTGCATACTGATCATTTCTATCATAACGATCTTTTTGTTGATGATTGCCCTGAGCGAATGATGCACTAAAAAGGCCAGTGGAAAGTAAGAGGATAAGAATCTTTTTCATAATCAAATTTTTAATTTTTAGTAAAATTGTTTTCAATATCTGAGATCGCATTTTATAGAAGTTGTTTAACAAAGGAATGTTAATAGATTGCTCAAAAAATTTCTATAATGAATCGGCATATCATTTGCAAAGGGAATTGAATATGAAGAGAATTATTACGCTTATCGTTATCGCAACAACGTTTTTCTATTCCTGCAATACCTCTGAAAAAAAAGAAAAGAAAGAAGAAAAAAAAATCAGTAAGAGAGATTATAGCATTACCAAAAACAATGCTTATAATGATCTTTTTTTAGACAGCGCTGATGTGATGAAGTATATCGCAGACAATAAAATTCCCGATTCCATTTCGCGGCGTGTGATCAGCTTTTACAACACGCGCAATTATGAATATGCCTGGTTTTCTTCCGATGGCTTATCTGAGCAGGCAATGGGTTTTTCCAGCCTTTTAAATTTTACGGGAGACACTTCTTCCAGACAAAAAAAACTGGAAAAGGAAATGGATGATTTAATGACTGATACCAATTTGAAGGTTTCAGAAAGTAACAAATCAATTCTAAATACGGAGTTGCTTTTAACGGAAAAATTAATAGGATATTCGCTCACTAATTTTGAAAAGGGTTATGTAAAACGAAAAGAATTAGAACGCTTCATCCCATTTAAAAAACGAGATGCGATTCAGCTGGCAGATTCCTTATTAAATAAAAAGCATAAGGATGATAAATACTTCAGCGACATTAACCAATCTTATAAATTACTTTCCGATCAGTTGAGAAAATATGTGGGAATCGCTAAAAGTGGCGGCTGGCCTGTCATTGGAGAAATCAATAAAAAAGATTTTAAGCTCAATAAATCTTCACCACAAGTTCTTTTGATGAAAAAAATGTTGATGTCGACCGGTGATATTTCTTTTAAAGATACTTCAGATATGTATGATGAGACTTTGGAAAATGGAATAAAAAATTTTCAGAAAAGATTTGGCTTTACTCCGGATGGGAAATTAAATGACAAACTAATTGAACAAATGAATGTTCCGTTAATTGATCGCATCAAACAAATCCTCATCAACATGAACCGGATGCGGTGGCTTCCACAAGAGCCGGAAGGAAGACTGATCGAAGTAAATATTCCTGCCTTTATTTTACACGTTTACGATGGAAAGGATACCGTTTTTTCCATGCCGGTTGTGGTAGGAAAAGATGGCCACAATACTACCCTCTTTTCTGACCTGATGACGACGATCGTTTTTAGTCCTTATTGGAATGTGCCACCAAGCATTGTGAAAAAAGAAATAATTCCGGGCATGGATTCTGATCAAAATTATCTTGATGAACATAATATGGAGATTACCGGTGAAGAGAATGGATTACCGGTGGTAAGGCAAAAGCCAGGCCTGGATAATTCACTCGGGAAAGTGAAATTTTTATTCCCCAATTCCTTTAATATTTATTTGCATGACACGCCTGCAAAAGAACTTTTCAATAAGGATATAAGGGCTTACAGCCACGGTTGTATCCGCCTGGCTGATGCGGAGAAAATGGCCAATTATTTATTAAAAAATAACAACAAATGGACACCGGAAAAAATAAATGAAGCGATGAACAGCGGTGAAGAAAAATATGTGAAATTAAATCATCCGGTTCCTGTTTTTATCACTTATTATACCGCATGGGTAGCTCAAAATGGGCAACTTAATTTCCGAAATGATATTTACGGACATGACAAAGAAGTAGCACAGAAAATGTTTTTAAAATAGAAAATAATGCCGCCTTCATGTTGCACTCTTTATTTTTTTTATTATTTGGCCATATGATCGAAACAAAGAATTAAAAGATCAAACTATTAAATTTATGGAGTTAGCAACAGCGTTTAAATTTTTTATAGCGTAATTTTGCAGAAGCATTAATTATGAATACAACAGCACCTTTCAAGTTTGAATCAGACCAGGCTGAAATGACAACTGACGATGGAAACAATTGCCAATTGGTTGTTTGGAATGATGAAGTAAATACTTTTGAATGGGTGATAGATACGCTGATAGAAGTTTGCCGCCATACCGCTGAGCAGGCCGAACAATCAGCAATGATCATTCACACAAAAGGAAAATATGCGGTTAAAGAAGGCTCGTATAATACGTTGAAACCAATGTGCGACTCCATCACAGAGCGTGGCATCGGCGCAACTGTAGAAGAGCTTTCTAAAAGGTAACAATTCCATATTATCAATTTCAATTCCATAGTTTGGCTGAAGAGACTATTTATGAGTTTCCTGAAATAAATCAGGCGGATAAGAACGGACTTCTTGCAATTGGCGGAAATCTCTCTTTTGGAACTTTAATAAACGCTTACAAAAAAGGAATTTTTCCGTGGTACAATCCCGGCGAAATTATTCAGTGGTATTCGCCTGACCCGCGTTTTGTCCTCTTCCCCGATAAAATTAAAATCAGCCACAGTATGAGAAATGTTTTAAACAAACATCTCTTCAAATTCAGTGTTGATAAGGCTTTCGCACAAGTGATACACCATTGCAGAATCGCAAAGAGAAACGAAGTTCAGGGCACCTGGATCAGCGACGAAATTGAAATCGCTTATAATAATTTATTTGAAAAAGGTTTTGCACATAGCGCGGAAGCATGGCAAAACAACGAATTGGTAGGCGGTCTTTATGGAGTATTGATCAGTAAAGTTTTTTTTGGAGAAAGCATGTTCGCCAATAAAAGCAATGCAAGCAAGTTTGCTTTTATTAATTGGATTAAAGTTTTAGAAAAAAATGCTATTGAATTAATAGATTGCCAGGTTTACACACCACACCTTGAGAGTCTTGGCGCAGAATTTATTTCGAGGAAAGAATTCAATGCAATCCTGAAAAAATTGATCCACGAATAGGAAATGGAACAATTATTCCGAATGTGAAAAAGGTAAATTTCTTTGTTTACTGGTTTGTAGTTTTCAAATATATTTTAAAATGGCTAAATCATTTATTGGCCGGTAATTGTACTTAAGGTGAAGAAGCTACATCGACAAACTCGGTACTGGTACCATCGAACTGAGCGTTTTGAAAGCCGCTGCCAATAAGGTTTTTAGCTAATAAAATTTTAGATCCATCCGGTGTTTGCAATTGAATTGCAAGCTCCTGAGAAGTTTCCTCTTTAATTAATTAAAAAAGGCGCCATTAAGCGCCTTTAAAAGAATAAAATATCTAACTAAATCATTTTACTTCCACTGAATTTTCAAGGTCATCATCCACCAAAATGCGGCCACAGTTTTCACACACAATAATTTTCTTTCTTTGTTTAACTTCACTTTGTTTCTGTGGTGGAATTGCATTGTAGCACCCACCGCACGAATCTCTTTCTACAGGAACAACTGCAAGACCATTGCGATAATTATTACGAATCCGGTCATAGCTGGTTAACAACCTTTCATCAACGCTGCTTCTGGCCGCTTCTTCTAATTTTTTATAATGCTTTTCTTCTTTATCTGTTTCTTCAATAATTTTTTCCAGCTCACTTTTCTTGCCTTTTAAATTATTTTCTTTTACGGCAATTGCTTTTTTTGCCAGTTCAAGCTGTTTTGCTTTTTCTGCCAAATCTTCTGTCGCGTCTTTAATATGCTTTTCGGCGAGTTTTACTTCGAGAGTTTGCATTTCCATTTCTTTACTGATGGCTTCAAACTCACGATTATTTTTTACATTGTCACTTTGTTTCTCGTATTTTTTTATCAGCTCTCCCGATTCCTTAATGGTCGTTCTTTTCTCTTCAATAAATTGCTGAATTCCATTCATTTCTTCTTCAATGCGGTTTTGGCGGGCATTTAAACCGGTTATTTCATCTTCCAGATCGCTCACTTCAATCGGCAATTCGCCTTTTAAAATTTCAATGCCATCCAACTTGCTGTCAACCTTTTGTAGCTTAACAAGCGATGTTAATTTTTCTTCTACAGAATATTCTTTAACCTGTGCCATATTTTATATGATAATTTAAGTTGTTGCCGGATTTCCCAACTTCCTGTTTTATAAAAAATAGTTTACAGGATTGGTCTTCATTTCCGTTTTCAGGACGGCAAAGTTAAGGAATTTTTTCTGCAAAAAATCCGTTAATAATTCGATGGTAAATTGCTCACTTTCATAATGGCCAATATCTGCTAATAAAATATGATTATCGGCATCAAAAAATTCATGATATTTAATATCTGCGGTTATGTAAACCTGCGCTCCTGCTGCAATAGCGTTTGGCAAAAGAAAAATTCCTGCACCGCCGCAAACAGCTATTTTTGTCACTGGTTTTTTTAAAAGAGACGTGTGTTTTATCACTGAAAGATGAAAACCACTTTTCAAAGACTTTAGCAATTCATTTTCAGAAATCTCCTCAGATAATTCACCTACCAGGCCGCTGCCGACATTTTGCTGTACATTTTCCAGCGCATGAATATAGTAAGCCACTTCTTCATAAGGATGCGATTCTTTTAAAGATTGAACAATTTTATTTTGAAGAAATGATGGAAAGATCACCTCAATCCGCGTCTCATTTTCTAGATGCCGCTCACCGATTTTCCCGACAAAAGGATTGCTCCCTTCGCTGGCTTTAAAAGTTCCTTTGCCATCAACATTAAAACTGCATTCATCATATTTTCCGATAGCGCCGGCTCCCGCTTTGAACAAAGCATTGCGAACTTCTTCCGCATTTTCTACCGGAGCAAAGGTTATCAACTTTTGCAACGTTCCTTCTTTGGGTAAAAGCGTTTTGCAATTTTGAAGATGCAATTTATCTGCGATCTTTTTATTTACACCTTCAATAATGTTATCCAGGTTTGTATGAATTGCATAAATAGCTACATCATTTTTTATGGCAGAAATAACCGTTCTTTCGACGTAATTTTTGCCATTCAATTTTTTTATTCCTCTAAAAATTATCGGATGATGCGCCACAATTAAATTGCAATTTTTTTTCACCGCTTCTTCTACCACTGATTCTGTTACATCGAGCGAGGTGATAATTCCTCTGCATTCTGTTTCATGGTTGCCAATGATCAATCCTGCATTATCATAACTTTCCTGTAAACTAAGCGGCGCAAGGTTTTCAAGAAATTGAATGATCTCTTTTATTTTCATCAAGATTTTTTTGTAAAGATAGGAAGGAGAAATTTCCAAAAGCAGGTTGATTGGAAATGCAGTAACAAAAAATAAATGTGATTTTCTGTTTTTTTTTAATCTCAAAACCTCGGGCATCTTACCGATTCACTGGTTGAATTTTCACGGTTGAGAAATTTTTGATAAGAAACAGAAAGTTCAAATCCGCCACGCGACTGGCTGGCAGTTTTCAATCCGGAAATATTTACATCATAACTTAAAGCAAAAGTGAGCGGGTTAATTTCCATTTTAACGACCGGAATAAATGCATCATTCCACCTGATAAAGCCGCCGCCCGAAATTACATAATGCGGATCGTCAGGATATTCATCCAGTTTCAAACTGTATAACATTCCGCCAATAATTTCCTGATAAGATCCCTGTATAGAATAATCCGCATAGAAAGTCATGTACGCATAATCATTTACTGCCGTTTTCAGGCCGGCAGAATAAACCCATTTTGGATCAATTTTCACATCCGAATTATTATAAAAAGAAACTTTTGCAGATTGATTAAAATGATGATAGGCAATTCCCAAATAAAAGTTATTATCAACGTTCTGGCCGATCTGCGAATTAAAACTAAGGCCTGCGCTCCCATCAAAATACAGGAAATTATTGCTGGCAAAAGACTCTCCCGCGCCATAAGTAGCGTCGTTGTCTATTCCATTATACTGGTTGTTGGTTGTCATTTTTGATGGATCGAATTTTCTTTGAACAATGCCTGCAGAAAAACCACCGGATAAATACATATTTTTTTCACCGCTTAAAGATTTGTGATAATTCACAACAGGAAGCACACTGGTTGAAGTAAGGGCAATCGTTCCCGCTTTGTCGTAAAGAATGGCGCCACCAATTGTAAGAAAATCATCGCCATTGCCAACCGGCAATTTATATTCTGCATTTAATGAAGAAGTCTGATAAGGAACTGTTACCGAATTCCATTGGTTTCTAAAAACGCCCTGTACGCGGACATCACCGCTAAAAATGCCTGCCAGAGCAGGATTACGGAAAAGCGGCGTTTCTGAAAACTGTGAAAAATGAATATCCTGCCCAGCAGATTGCTGCTGAAATAAGAACACAGAAGTTATAACAAAAATTGTTTGGATAAGTGCGGTTTTCATAACGGATTTTTCTACTTATCTAACGTTTGCCAGGGCCTTATTATTATTTAATTAAGGCAATATTTCCTTTAAATGTAAGCACGGAATTATTGTCGCAAATAACCTGCAACACATAAACAAAAACATCGGGCGAAAGTGCCTTTCCTTTGTAAGTTCCATCCCACCCTACGGATGCATCATTGGCATTTATATTCGACCGGTCATAAACCATCTGCCCCCAGCGATTAAACACTTTTAAATTGAGGATTTTAAAAACGCCACTTCCTCGCGGATAAAAAATATCATTTGCTCCATCTCCATTTGGAGAAAAAGTATTCGGCATAAAAACGTTGGCATTATTGCACAAAACAAAAACCGAGACCCTGTCCTGCGCTCTGCATCCACCCTGGTTTTTTACTTCAACAGTGTATTCAATTGTTTGGTTCGGCTGCACCGTAATTGATGGATAATTTCTTGAAACAATTGCGGTTGAAGGCGTCCACATTACACTTGTTACATCCTTGGAAATTTCAGGAACAAGCTGAACCTGCTGGCTCACATTGATAGTTTTATCTTCACCGGCATTTACTGTTGGAATGGGATAAACTTTCACCGGAATATAAGCCGTGTCTTTAAAACAGCCTTTCGAATCAGAGCCAATAACCTGGTAAATCGTAGAGGCATCTGGTGAAGCGACTGGCGAAGAAATATTTGAATTATTTAATCCCGATGCGGGCGACCACGAATATTTTTCCGTTCCCGAAGCGTACAGTTGAACAGATTTTCCAATACACAAAGTATCCGCTTTTTTGAACGAGAGTTGAAAAGGAAATTTGACCTTCAAAGAAATTGAATCAACGGCAACGCATCCTTTATTGCTCGTTCCTTTTACAAAATATTGAATAGCGGAATCAGGCCGCGATACTGGGCTGGCGCAGGTTACACACGAAAGATATTTTGCTGGCCCCCATGAATATGTTTCTGCGCCGGAAGCTTTTAAAGCTTCAGAAGAGCCAAAACAAACAACTGTATCTGCGGAAATTGACAGCTTCGGCAGAGGGAAAATTTCAACTGATTTTGTTGCCGTGTCGTTACATCCGTTACTGCTGTAACCAATTGCTCTCACCGTATAATTTCCAGCCAGGGAATAAATTTGGGCAACAGGTTTTTTCTCTGATGATGCATTTCCATTTCCAAAATCCCATTTCCATGAAACAGTGGATGTATCAGGGCTTGAAAGTATTCCATTAAAATTAAAAACAGAAGCGACACATTCGCTGGCGCTTCCTGAAATTGAAATTTGCGGACTGCGGTTTACTTTAACTGGTTGCAGGTTTTGAATCGTATCTACGCAACCTCTTTTTGTAATTACCTGTAACGAGGTTTTATACGAACCGGCCTGCTGATAAGAATGAAAAGGATTTGGTTGTGAAGAACTTGTTCCATCGCCAAAATTCCATAAATATTTTACGATCTCATCATTGCTCATGGTTTTGTTGGTAAAGTTGACGCGGTTTGAATCGCAAACCAACGCGCCGTCATGACTGAAAGCCGCAGTAACGCCAAAAACACTAATGGAATCTTTCCCTATTATCGGAACCTGGCAGCCATTTGCATCCTGCAAGATCATTTTTGGTAAATATCTTCCTGGGGTAATATATTCATGAGCCACATTAGAATCTTTTGACGCAACGGTTGTGCCATCATTAAAATCCCAAATAAAAGAGCTGTTGTTTTTTGCGTGAGCTTTAAAACTTGTTTCCAAAGGCGTACAACCAATGATGTTCTGATAAGTAAATGACCCGGAAGGCCCGTTCACCTTGATTTTCCTCGTTTTCTGAGAAGTACATCCTTCGGGGCCGGTAATCGTAAGTACCGCATAAAAAATACCGGCGCGGGAATAAAAATGAGAAGGGTTTTGTTCCTCTGAAGTGGTTCCATCACCAAAATCCAAAGACCATTTTGAATAATTAACTGATTGATTCGTAAAGGTGACAATCAGCGGCGGACAAGTTCCTACTGAATCACTCACGGTAAAATCTGCTTTTGGATTTGCGACGGTAATATAATTTGTTTTTGAACTTGCATCGCTGCACCCATATTGATCAGTAATTACAAGGCTTGCAGAATAAGTTCCTTCTTTTGTATAAAGATGAACCGGATCTTTTTTATCTGAAGTAGTTCCATCACCAAAATTCCAGGTATATTTTAATCCCGGCCCGGAAGAAGAACTCGCAAAATTTATTGGTTTACTGGTGCAGGAAAGTGTATCTGCAACAAAAGCTGCAACAGGTTTTGAAACAAGAATGGCATTAGGCTTTTTTAAAGTATCTGTACAACCTTTGCTGTCTGTAACGATCAATGAAACCGAATAATTTCCCGGCGCGGAATAACTGTGATTGAACGGCGCAACGCTATCTTCTTCCATTTTGCCATCGCCCCAATTCCAATTCCATTTTTGAATATTATGAATTCCATCTGAATAAGAACTATCAGAAAAACTTACGGCGCTGTTTAAACAAATTCCCGGAACAGTTGATTGAAAAGCGGCCATTGGGCCATAAACATTCACGGCCAAAGGTTTGGTAATAGAATCAGAACATCCGTTAATATCTTTTATAATTAAAGTAATATTATAAGCGGAGTTTTTTGAATAGGGATGCTGTGTTGCATTGGAACTATCAGAAAATTCCACACCATCACCAAATTTCCACGTGAATAAACTTACATTTTTGGGGTTGCTATTGATCGCCTGAAAAGTCACCGGCTCTTGTTTACAAACGTTTTGAGAACTTAAATTAAAATCTGCAATCTCTTTTATAACATGCACAGTATCAGTTCTTGTTTCTGAGCAACCTGTGATTTGATTTGTCACAGTTAACGAAGTGGAATAAACTCCCGGGCTACTATAATCATGAGAGGGGCTTTTTTCTTTTGACGTTGTTCCATCACCAAAATCCCAGTTCCAATAATCGGCTCCGATGGAGTGGTCAATAAATTGAACCTTCTGTGGAGAAACACAATTTTTCACATAAGAAAATGCTGCAACCGGCGGATGAATATGTACTTTTTTCGGATAGGTAATTGTGTCAGCACAACCATTATTGAGGGCAATTAAAGTGACATCAAATAAACCGGTATCTGCATATTGATGCGCAGGATTCTGTTCCGTTGAGCTTCCGCCATCCCCAAAAAACCAAACCCATTCATTGGCATTTCCTGTACTTTGATCAGTAAAATGAATCTCCTGGAAAGCGCACGTATTTACCGGATCAGCAATAAATTGTGGTGCCGGTTTTGTTCCCACAATAATTCCATCCACAACTTTTACCGAACCCGTGCAGCCGCCTGCAGTTGTATAAACCAGGGTAACTGTATATTTTCCTGGCTTATTATAAATATGCGTTGGATTTACAGAATTAGAAGAACTTCCATCACCAAAATTCCATTGATATTTTGAAATGGCTTCTATAGAATTTACCGTAGCAGAAAATGTATGAGAAAGAGGCGCACAATCTTTTTCTGGCAAATTATCTATGGAAACAACGGGGATTTTTATTTTGATAAAATCAGTTTTTATCAAACTGTCTGTACAACCGGAAGCATTCGTTACAAACGATTTTACCGTATAAATTCCTTCCTGTAAATAAGTATGAGCCGGGTTTTGCTGGTTTGAATTGCTGCCATCGCCAAAATCCCAAAAGTAAGTGGATGAAGAACTGTTTAAATCATTGGGAGTATTCGTAAAATTAACCGTGAACGGAATTTCACATGAAACCGTATCTGCCGCTGAAAAAATAACTTTCGGTTTAGCTAATACTTCGATATTTTTAGTGATTGAATCTTTGCAGGCACCACTGTTGCTTACCAATGTGATGGTATAATTTCCCGGTTTATTAAAGACCTTAACAGCATCAATGGAAGAAGCTTTTGTTCCATCTCCAAAACTCCACGAAGCGCTTACAGAAATCGGATCACTTGTGTTATTTATGGTAACAGGAGTAGCGGCGCAAACCAGTGCAGGCACTGAGAAATCCGCTTTTGTTTCTCCAACAGTAATCAAATTTTTCTTTATTAAAATATCGCTGCAACCCGTGGAATTGGTGGCGGTCAAAGTAACTGTATAACTTCCGGGTGCCGAATAAGTATGTGACGGGTTAGCCGATGTTGACGTGATTCCGTCGCCAAAATTCCATTTATAAGTTAATGTGCCGGAACCGCTTGATCTATTTGTAAAATTAATCGTTACAGGAGCGCTGCACGAGGTAGAAGTTGAATTTGTAAAATCTGCTTTTACGCCCGTATTGATATGAATATATGCCGGAACGGTTTTAGAAGTGACACATCCATTGCTGTTAGTAGCTTTTAAAGACACATTAAAATTTCCACTTGAAGTATAAGTATGTGCCGGATTTTGTGATTCCATAAAATTTCCATCTCCAAAATCCCATTGCCATTTGGTAAGCGAACCGCTTCCGGCGGAACTTAAATCGTTAAAATTAGTATTTAAAGGAAAACACCCGGTTAAAGCAGAAGCCTTGAAATTAATTACTGGGGAAGCGAAAACGGTGATGGATTTATTTTTGGTAATTGAATCTTTTCCAAAAGCATTTTTAATAATCAATTGAACGCTGTATGTTCCGGGTTCAAAATAAGCGACTGAGGGATTCTGCAAAATAGAAGTTGTTCCATTTCCCAAATTCCATTCCCAGGAGGATGGATTTCCGGTTGAAGCATCTGTAAATTGTACTACAAGTGGGGCGCAGCCTGATGTTTTATCTAAAGTGAAATCTGGCTTTAATTGTCCGTTTACTAATAAAATATTCAATAAAAAGAAGGAAAATAAAGCCACCTGTTTATGGGACTTAACGAATAAGGGCGTTAAGAAGTTTGAGTTCTTCAAGGATAGAATATTGGATATTTTAAAAAGCCGTTTCAAACAAAATCAATCGTGCATTAAATAAACGCAGGAAGAGATAATTTTATTGCCGCAAAAAAAGAATAAATTGAAGAAAGAGAATAAATTGTAGGAAATCCCACAAAGCCTTTCATGCAATTATTTTGCTTTTAATTATCTTGCACCGGTTTTAGATTTGCCGCTTTAGCTCAGTTGGTAGAGCAGCTGTTTCGTAAATAGCAGGTCGAGGGTTCGAATCCCTTAGGTGGCTCAATTTTATTTAGTTTTCTTTGAGTGATCAGTCTTATACTTAAATAAAATCCCCGAATTTTAAACACACCATTTTATTTACTTCATATTATTTTATGCCCGGAGATTCTTTAAATATAAATTCAAAAGGGAAACAACAAAATACGTTTGATGCGATTGTTATAGGCTCAGGAATAAGTGGCGGATGGGCTGCTAAAGAGCTTTGTGATAGGGGCTTAAAGACGCTTGTGTTGGAAAGAGGAAGAGACGTGAAGCATATAGTGGATTATCCAACGGCCACAAAGGCGCCTTGGGAATTCAAGCATCGTGGCCAGATGACAAAAGAATTTCTGCAGGAAAATCCATTGATCAGTAAGGCGGCAGGTTTTGGCGAGGATACTGCTCATTTTTTCATTAAGGATAAAGATCACCCCTACATCCAGGAAAAGCCTTTCGACTGGATACGCGGCTACCAGGTAGGTGGAAAATCCTTAACCTGGGGACGTGCCTGCCAACGCTGGAGCCAGTATGAATTTTCAGCGCCTTCCCGTTTTGGCTATGGAATTGAATGGCCGATTAACTACGAAGAGATTGCTCCCTGGTATTCTTACGTGGAAAAATTTATTGGTGTTTGCGGTACAAGAGATGGAATAGAAGCGATGCCCGATGGCGAATATCTTCCACCGTTTGATTTCAATTCGGTTGAAGCGCTTATCCAAAAATCGGTTAGCGCCAACTACAAAGACCGCCATTTGGTTCACGCAAGATGGGCGCATCTTACGGAGCCCAAGGAAATTCACTTTCAACAGGGAAGAGTAAGATGCTACGCCCGGAATTTATGTATGCGTGGGTGTCCTTATGGTGGCTACTTTAGCTCTGTATCTTCTACTTTGCCTTGGGCAAAAAAGACAGGACATTTAACCATGAGGCCTTTTTCTGTGGTTCATTCCATTATTTATGATCCGAAAAAAAATAAGGCCGTCGGTTTGCGGGTCATTGACAGCAATACCAAACAAATAACCGACTTTTTTTCACGCATTATTTTTGTAAATGCTTCTGCTTTAAACAGCAATCTTGTTTTGCTTAATTCCACTTCTGACTGGTTTCCCAATGGGTTAGGAAATGACAGTGGCTTGCTTGGAAAATATGTGGCGCATCATGATTACAGGGCTTCAGTAAATGCTGAAATGGACGGCATGGAAGACAGATATTATTTTGGTAAAAATCCGACTGAACCCATTCTCGCCAATTACCGGAACCTGGGTAAAATTGATACGGATTATTTAGGGGGCTTTACCACTTTTATGGGTGCTTATCGGGGAGAAGTGAACGAAAATTCTTTACCTGAAACGATTGGAGGTGAATTTAAAGATGCAATGGCTGAGCCGGGAGGTTGGAAAACTTATATGTATATGCAGGGTGAAACGATCCCAAAAGAATCAAACCATGTCAGATTAAGCACGGATAAAAAAGATCAGTGGGGAATTCCCCTTTTGATCATGTCGGTTGATTATGATGATAATGATGAAAAAATGATCCGCGACTTTTTGACTGAAAGTGCAGAGATGCTGAATAAAGCAGGCTGTAAAAATATCAGCCAGCACGATAACAAACAGCCGCCCGGATTGGATATTCATGAAATGGGTGGTTGCAGAATGGGAAAAGATCCAAAAACATCTTTGCTAAATGCTCACAATCAGTTGCATCATTGCAAAAACGTGTTCGTTACAGACGGCGCTTGCATGACCAGCACCGGAAATCAAAGTCCTTCATTGCTGTATATGGCACTCACGGCCAGAGCGGCGAATTTTGCGGCAGATGAAATGAAAAAAGGAAACTTATAACAAATTTGCGTTAGCATCCGCAGGATTCAGAAGTAGGCTACTTTCGGTTTAATGATGCATCTATAATACCTTTTAAAACTTTCAGGTCAATGTCTTCCAACTTATTTATGTAGAGGCAGCCTACACCCGTCTTATGCTTGCCGAGCTTTTTAAGAGCATCAGCATGATCTTTAATGCCGCCGGTAAGATATACCGACAGGCTCGCTTTACGGGGAGAGAAACCCATCAGGAGCCAGTCAACTTCCCGGCCAGTTGCAGGGCTTTTGTATCTTCTATTCCCAAAACCGATGATTGTGCTGCCCCATAATACCGGCTCTTCCCCGGTTGCTTCTTTCATCATTTCCAAAAGCACAAAACTGTCTTTACGCTTTTGTTCATCCTTGATCTGATTGATAAAGTCCTCGACGCTTGCAGAGGTTGGCTTTGTTTTTATTTCTGCCAGTTTTCCTTTTTTTTCAGCCATTTGGAATTATTATTTAGTAGGTAGTTAGTTTCGCACGGCAAGTTTAGTATTTTAATAATTTTCAGCCGCGCACCAAAGCCGATTGAAGACCAAGATTGAAGATAAATACAAAAAGCCAATATTTGATTGGTCTGCTGTAATTAATGCCTCCGATTTGTGGAGATTGCTATTGTAAAAAACAAATCTTTTTAAAGGGTCCCCAAAGAATAAAACCTGTGCTCATTGAACATGTATTTTTTAGAAATACTATCTCTCCGGGGCTTTCATAGTTACAGTATCTCCAACTGAGAAACTCATTAAGTCCTCTCCTAATATTACCCGACCTGAATAATTTTCTTTCGTCCGTTCAAGAATTTCTTCCGTAGGATAGCCGTAGATCCTAACGATATGAGAATAGACCGCAAGCTTCGGCTTAACAGCCGTAAACACTTTACCTGCCTGTTCAGGTGTTGTATGATGCGCAAGTATATTATACTTGGGATCTGATTTTTTTAATGTATCCGACGCAATAGCTACTTCATGCACGAGTAAATCTGTTCCTTTGGCATTTTTGATAAGATTTTCCGAATAGCGGGTGTCTCCGGAAAGCACAACGGAGTGTCCGCCAAAATCTATTCTATAGCCAAAAGCGGGAACAACCGGATAATGATCAACTAAAAAGGCAATTACTTTTACGCCGTCCTGTTCATATATGGTACCTTCTTTAATATCAGTTGTTTGTAGCTTAATACCTTCCGGGGAAGCTTTGTCATCTGCTTCTCTTATCCCAATGTCGAACTGATATGCCTTTTGTAAATAGTTGGTCATATTCCGGGTGCCTTTCGGTCCAAAAACTTTTAAAGGTCTCGTTCTTTGCGATACCAGCCAACCCGTAAGCCATAAATCGGGAAACCCAACAATGTGGTCAGAATGAAGGTGAGTAAAAAAAACAGCATCAAGCATATTATACGCTACCTTCAATTGTCGCAGCCTTTGTAAACATCCACGCCCTGCATCAAACAGTAAGTTTTTTCCACCGGCCTGCACTAAAATACTTGCGCTAAACCGATCCATATCCGGCTGAGGAGTTCCTGTACCTAACAGGGTAACCTTTATAACCGGATTACTTATATTAGCCGTGGCATGTTGTATGTTGATTTGACCAGGACTTGCAAAGAAAACTGACAGAAAGATGGAAGTGATTGAAAGTCTTAGCATAATTATTTTTGTTAAAAGTAACTAAAGGAATTATGTAGGGACAGCGCATGATTGAATTACCGCTAAAGCTAAAATAGACACTGTTTTTTCCGGCTCGTACAGTAAATTTAATGCCTTTTTAATAATAGTGCAAACAAGTTTTCACTATGAAGCCCAATTGCCAAACAAGAGCATCGTTAAACAAGTTCTCTAAAAAATTGGGTAATATCTTTTGCCAATAATTCCGGTTGTTCCATTGCTGCAAAATGTCCACCAGCGGGCATATCACTCCAATGCAGAATATTAAAACCTCTTTCAATATATTTACGAGGTGGAAATGGTTCTTCAAGTGGAAATTTTGCGATGCCGACCGGAACTTTAACAAAATCATCTTTCGAAAAATGTAGCCGGCATTGAGTGTTTTCGTTATAGAGACGAATGGATGAATGGATTGTTTGAGTAACCCAATACAAGGTAACATTAGCCAGCAGCTCATCTTTTGTGAAAACATTTTCTATATTGCCTTTACAATCTGCCCATCCATAGAATTTTTCAACAATCCAGCTACATAGACCTATTGGAGAATCATTTAATCCATATGCCAGAGTTAATGCTTTGGTCGAGTGCTGATGTGAATAAGCACCTTCTCTGAGATACCAGTCATTAGCATTTTTTTCAAATTGAATTTCTTCGGGAGTTAAAGTCTCTCCTTCCGCTACATAAGGCGTGTATGAGCCGGGAATATAATTTAAATGCAATCCGGTTACATGTCGCGGATACTTTAATGCTAGCATTGTGCTCACTCCTGCACCGAAATCCCCACCCTGTGCTCCGAATTTTTCATAGCCCAGTTCTTTCATCAGCTTATACCATAGTTCACTCATCAGCCGGCTATTGCAGCCGTGTACATTTAAGCGTTGAGAAAACCCATATCCCATCATGGAAGGAATTACTAAATCAAAAGAAAGTTCCGGATCGGTTGTCAAAAGAGGAATCAGTTTCATCATTTCTAAAAATGAACCTGGCCAGCCATGGGTAAGGATAAGCGGAATTGATTTCCTTCCTTGTCCTTTAATGTGCAAAAAATGTATTTTGTAACCGTCAATGTCAGCTATATAATTGGCGTATGTATTGATTTCATTTTCAATTTTTCTCCAGTCAAATTCACTTAGCCAATATTCGGCAAGTTCTTTCATATAAGAAAGATTGGTTCCATAATTCCAACCCGAACCGATAATTTCATCCGTCCAACGGGTATTTTTTATTCTTGTTTTTAAATCGTCAAGAACTTGTTGAGAAATATCAGCTTTAAAAGATTGTATCATTACATCGTGTCAATTGGTTTGAAGTTGCCCTGCTGCTAAAATGGTTGCCAGTAGTTCTGTGGCTTTGCACAGGCAGGGAAATAAAATTCCTGACTGCTGAAACTGTTACCAAATTTATAATAAAAAGTTCATTGCTATTATTATCGCTCAACAAAAATTTTTCAACCCCGACTGTCGCTGACACTTGCACCTTTTAAAGTGAAAACGCTGAAGGTGGTTGGCGAATGGCTACCCGGTTAGACAAGCAGAATCAGAATCTGTTGGGTCTTTTTTCACTTTGAACCGATGTTATCTGCCTGTTATGCGTTTTGCATTTTGGGCATAGCAGGAATCAATCCGTGTTTTGCCATCACCTGCTTTAATTTTGCAATGTCGGGAGGACCGCCCGCATTTACGATTTCAGCAACTTCTTTAAAATAAATAGGTCCGAGCAAAGCCGGGGTAATTACTGCCAGTGCTTTGGCATCTTCTTGTTTCAAATTATTGAACCCATGAACAGCACCGCGGGGAATAAAACAGGTTTCGCCCGGAGCAATGTCTATAGCTTTATCTTCTACCGTAAAAGTCATAACACCTGCTAACCCATAGATGGTTTCATCGAAATTTTCGTGGTAGTGAGATACGGGCACTTTTGCTCCGGCAGGTACCGTAAATTCAAAGATGGCTGCAGAACCATTGGTATCGGCTGCTTCCATTAGGAAATCAATAGTAATTGCTCCTGCTTTGATTGTTTCTTTTTTCATAATAGTATTTTTTTTATGGCGCTAAACTATCGTGATAAAACAGCAAAGTCCTTGATTTGAAATAAGAAATTATTTTTCGGCAATCTTTTTTCTAATGCGACTTAAGGTTTCTGGTGTCATGGCTAAATAAGCAGCTATCTGATACAGCGGTATCCGTTGTAATAAAGTCGATTCCTCTTTCATAAATCGCAGGTATTTTTCTTCAGGTGTTTCAACGGTAGCTTCAGCAAGTCGCTTTTTCAACATATAATTCGTATCCTGCTGTGCTCTTATAAAACCCATAGTAAAAGATTGAATCTGGGTTACTGCGTATATCCAGTTCTTTTGATTGATGATTTGGAGCCTGCTGCTTTCAAGCGCCTGCAGGCATAGTTCGGTTGGCTTATTATCCAGGAAACTTACCAGTTCGCTGCACCATCCGTTTTCGACTTTGAAATAGATAGTACGCTCTTCTCCATTGTTATTAATGTAATACTGTCGCAAACAACCTTGCTCTATAAAGTAAACATATCTGACTATGTTTCCCGAACGAAAAAGTTGCTCATTTTTCTTTACCTCTAATGGTTCAAATAATTGAATAAGCCTTGCACAATCTTTTTCAGAAACTTTATATACCTGTTTAAGTTGAGTCAAAAGTGAGGAACTGTTCATATACTTCTAAAAGTAAGTCATGACGGTAAGTTGAGGCGACGGGCCCGCCTTTTATAACCTTCCACCCGGACGCAGGCCAATGGAAAAACAAAAGCCCAGGATAAATACAAAAAGGGCGAAATTTATTGGTATGCTGAGGCTTCTCATATTCTTACATTGCTCGGCAAATCAGCACATTAATAAATTAATGACCTCTCCCCCATCCGAACCAATCGTTTCCATTTGCAAAAATCAGGAGCGCAAATAAAATAACCATTCCTACAATTTGTGCATACTCCAAAAATTTATCGCTTGGTTTCCTTCCGGTAATCATTTCTACAATCGTAAAAACTACATGGCCGCCATCCAAAGCCGGAATTGGCAACAGATTCATGAAGGCAAGTATGATTGAAAAGAATGCGGTAATTTTCCAGAAAGCTTCCCAATTCCAGCCGGTATCAGGAAAAATTGACGCCATGGCTTTAAATCCGCCAAGTCCTTTATAGGCTCCCGTTTCAGGATTTAAAATCAATTTGAACTGTTGGATATAAAAATCTAATTGCTTTCCGGTTTCCTTTACTCCCGCAGGAAACGATTCTAAAAAACCATATTTTTTTGTTTCAAGTTTTAGTACTCCCAGGCTATCAGCCTGAAGGTCATTAATGTTATAAAAACCAATTGTACCAGCCGTATCCACCAAGACTCTTGTTTTAATAAGTTTTGCATTTCTGATGACCGTAAGCGTTACACTATCCCCTTTCATCTGCTTAAGAAGAGGTGCCATTTCATCAAAATAACTTACCTGGTCCGAGTCAACTGCAACTATTCTATCAAATACCCGTAAGCGTTGCTGGTTCAGATTTACGGAGCTGTTGGCAGCGCCTTCCTTTCTCATTGGGGTGGCCCTCGTGTCAACAGATACTGATTTATTTAATGACGACGAAAGTTTTTCATCCGGATTTTGAAATGCGCCTATTATAATTGGCATCCTTGGTTCTACAAGGGGCTTACCACGCTTCCCTTTTTTCTCTACCAATTGTTCAATCAAATTCACGGGAATATCGATCGTTTCTTCTTTCTGATTTCTTTCAATAGTAATTTGATTTCCCAGTAAAATTTTTGCAGGAATATCATCAAAATATTTTATCGGCTCGCCATTTACCGCTTCTATTTTATCGCCATTTTGCAAACCGATCTTCGACATTAAACTATCGGTAATCCAGATACCATTTTTTGCACTTTGGTTCGGCAGTTTTGTTGTGCCCCAGGTAAACAAGATCATCGCATAAATAACAAAAGCGAGCAGTACATTCATAGTAACGCCAGCCAATAAAATAATCAACCGTTGCCAGGCCGGTTTACTTCTAAATTCCCATGGCTGTGGCGGCTGGTTCATCTGCTCTTTGTCCATGCTTTCATCCACCATTCCGGATATTTTTACATATCCGCCCAGGGGAAGCCAGCCAATCCCATATTCGGTTTCACCAACTTTCTTCTTAAAAATTGAAAACCAGGGATCAAAAAATAAATAAAATTTTTCCACACGGCATTTAAACCATTTTGCGGTAATAAAATGCCCGAATTCATGAACAATTACTAAAATGGAAAGAGAGACTATAAGATAGCCAGCTTGCAAACCCACGGCCGGCCAATTGATTGCTAGGAATGTCATGCGTTATAACGATGTTTTGAAGTTTGGTGTTTGATATACGGGTGTTTTACTTTTTAACTTTGGCTTTTTTTGCGTTTTGCCTTTACTTTCTCACATTTTTACCAAAGAAGCCGCTAAATTACGAGCCTCGCCATCGCTTTCAAAATAATCTGCAAGATTTGGCTTTTCTATATAAGTTATCTGTTGCAAACATTTTTCAATCACCGCGGTGATGTCTAGAAATCCAATGCGGTTATTTAAAAATGCCCAAACTGCAATTTCATTTGCAGCATTTAAAATGCAGGGAGAATTTCCTCCTTTTTCCAATGCAGTTATTGCAAGGCTTAGGTTGCGGAAAGTTTTTATATCGGGTTCTTCAAAAGCGAGAACAGGAATCTTTCTAAAATTTGCACGTGGATTATTATTGGGAATTCTGATGGGAAATGTAAGAGCGTATTGAATCGGAAGTTTCATGTCCGGCAAACCCATTTGAGCTTTTATGCTGCCATCTTCAAACTGCACCATGCTGTGTACAATGCTTTGTGGATGGATAATTACTTCAATTTGTTCAGGCGAAAGATTAAAAAGCCATTTTGCCTCAATCATCTCAAGTCCTTTATTCATAAGGGTTGCAGAGTCGATGGTAATTTTTGCACCCATCTTCCAGTTTGGATGTTGAAGTGCATGATCTCTTTTTACATTAACCAAATAGTTTGGTTTTTTCCCAAGAAAAGGGCCACCACTTGCAGTAAGAATAATTTTTTCAATTTTATTTCTTGTCTCTCCAACGAGGCATTGAAAGATCGCTGAATGTTCGCTATCAACCGGAATAATGGGAACTCTTTTTGCCACCGCCATTTGCATCACAATATCGCCGGCAACAACCAAAGTTTCTTTATTAGCCAGCGCAATTGCCTTTCCATTTTCAATAGCCCTTAACGTTGGCTTTAAACCTGCAAAGCCAACAATGCCCGCAAGCATCATATCGTACGTATCAAAATCCGCTACTTCTTCCAGGGCATTTTCCCCGCTAAAAACTTTTATATCTTTTGATTCCAAAACATTTTTTACTGCTTCATATTTTTTTTCATCTCCAATCACAACCGCGTTGGGCTTGTATTTCAGCGCTTGTTCTATCAGTAATTTTTCATTTGCTTGCGCAGTTAGAATTTCCACCTCTAACAAATCAGGATGTGCGTCAATTACTTCCAGCGCCTGCGTTCCGATAGAACCCGTTGATCCGAAAATTGCAATCCTTTTTTTATTTGATTCTGCCATTTTAATTCTTCTTTAAAGTCCTGAATTAGGGAATTATTTTTATAGAATAGTATATATTGATTGTGTTAAGCGTTACAACTTTTTCAAAATATGCTGCCGAAACTTGGTAAAATTCCACCTTCATCTTAACAAAACCATATTACCTTATTTTCCACTAAAATTTTGAAAAGCATCCTTTAAGCAATCGTCTAACCTTTGTTTACGAAGCCGGCAATTTACTGTAATAATCTCTGTAAAGCATCATTGACGTCTTTAAAATTAAAGCGGTCGATGATGTTATCCATCATTTCTTTAATCTCTTTATTTTGAAGGTTTCCAATAGAACCTTCATGCGTGTGATTTAGTTTTTTATCCGTTGTAAAAGTCTTATTTTCCACATCAGCGCCGATTTTTTTGTAAGCATCTCTCAAAGGTATTCCTTGCAAAACCAGTTTATTCATTTCTTCAACCGTAAATAAATATTTATATTTTTCGTCATTAAAAATATCTTTTTTGATATCAATATTTTCAAACATCAATGTTGCCATCCTAATGCAATATTTCAAATTTTTAATTGCAGGAAAAAGCGATTCTTTCAACAATTGCAAATCGCGATGATAGCCGCTAGGAAGATTGGTGAGCATTAAAGAGATTTCATTGGGCAAAGCCTGAATGCGGTTGCAATGCGCCCGAATCAATTCAAAAACATCCGGATTTTTTTTATGTGGCATAATGCTGCTGCCGGTGGTAAGTTCATCAGGAAAAGAAATAAATCCGAAATTCTGATTCAGATAAATGCACGAATCCATGCTCATCCGGGAAATGGTCGCGGCGATATTTGCCAGCGCCTGTGATAAAATCCTTTCCGTTTTTCCGCGACTCATTTGCGCATATACCACATTGTAATTCAACTCCCCGAAGCCTAATAATCTTGTCGTTAGTTTTCTGTCTATTGGAAATGAAGAACCGAAGCCGGCAGCAGAACCTAAAGGATTTTTATTGGTAATTTCCCATGCACCATGGAGTGTAATTAAATCATCAACAAGGCTTTCTGCGTACGCACCAAACCATAGTCCAAAGGACGAGGGCATGGCAAGTTGAAAATGAGTGTAGCCCGGCAACAGGTAATCTTTATACTTTTCACTTTGTGTTTGTAAAAGATTAAAAAAACCTTTCACTTGTCGAACCATCTCTTCAATTTCATTTCTTAAAAAAAGTTTCAAATCGAGAATAACCTGGTCATTTCTGGAACGTGCCGAATGAATTTTTTTCCCTGCATCTCCGAGCTTTTTTGTAAGAATAAATTCTACCTGCGAATGAATATCTTCTACACCTTCTTCCAGCGAAAAATTTCCTTCCGTGATATCTTTATAAATCTCTTTTAATGCCTTTTGTAAGTCGCCCAACTCTTCCTCAAACAGTAAACCAACTTTTTTGAGCATTTTTATATGAGCCAAAGAACCCAGTACATCAAAGGGCGCAAGAAATAAATCCAGTTCCCGGTCTTTGCCAACCGTAAAGGTTTCTACTTCCTTTAATGATTCAGTATTTTTTTGCCAGAGTTTCATTTATGATAATTGTGATAGCTAATTTTGAAAACGAAGGTTTTATTAGTTGGCAAATTTATGGAAACAAAAATGAACAGTTCGAGTTCGGAAGCTGGGCTTTGTTCATTTCTTTTGGCTGAAGCAATTGCAAGGAATTAAACCAGGAACAAATTGAAGCCGAATTCTCGTTGGCAATCACTTAATAACTCTATTGATTTTAAAATGTTAACTAGTTTTCCTTACTCCCTACAATACTCCAAAACCTTTTTAAAAATTTCCTTTCTCACAGGATTAACATTGTAATAATAGCCACTTTTCAACAATCCCATATTCTGCCGATTGATTAACAGGATGATGGATACATTGTATTCTGGAATCACCATAATGGTCGTACCCGTGAAGCCAGTATGCCCAAAAGTTCCTTCCGGGCCGTCTTTGATAAAAGAATCGGTAGTGTCCATCATCCAGCCCAATCCATTATTGAATTGATCCTTTACAAAAAATGAATCAATCACCCGGCTTGAGATGAATTGTTTGTTTTTCACTTTTCCTTTGTGAATCAGCATGTCTACCAATTTTTGCATGTCGTCAACTGTGGAAAATAACCCTGCCGAACCGGCAACTCCACCGTTGGCATACCATGCATTGCCATCGTTCACTTCTCCTTTTACCACATACTTTCGCCATCCATTCCAACTCGTCGGATCAAGACCTTTTACTGCATAACCAAGCGAGGAATCATACACCATTCTTGTCTCATAGGGATTCCCGAGAGATGTGGCTGCAATGTTGGTAGTTCTTCCGTGCTGTAAAGGATTAAAAGTGGTGTGCGTCATACCGAGAGGCACAAAAATGTTTTGTTTTTCAAATTGATCTAAAGGCAGACCGGAAACTTTCTCAATGATTTGCTGCAAAAGAATAAAACCCAGGTCGCTGTAACGGCGCTGCTTTCCTACGGGATATTTAAGCGGCAGCTCTCCTATTACTTTATAAGTAGTTTGTTTATCAGAAGAAAAATAAAAAAGCGGGTACCATTCAATAAGGCCGGCCGTATGCGTCAGCAGGTTGCGGATGGTGATTGCTTTTTTAGCACCGCTATCAAAGGCCTTGATATACTTTCCAACCGGGTCGTCTATTTTTATAAGTCCTCTGTCAACCAGCAACATGACGGAGGTAGTGGTGCCGATGACCTTAGTGAGAGAAGCCATGTCAAAAAGCGTAGCGGTATTCATTGGCTCGGGCGGATTAAGCAGGTTGTGATCAATATCATATTTCTGCGCATAGCCATAGGCGTGTTTGTAAATGATTTTCCCGGCTTTTTTTACTTGAATTACAGCTCCCGGTATCTGATCATTCTTCACCTGGTTGATTAGGATGCTGTCAATTTCCTTAACCAGTTTGATTCTACTATCTTGATGGGTGACACTTTGGCTTTTTACAAAACCTGTAATAAAGCAAAATTGGAATAGTAAAAACAATAGCCTTCTAAACATGAAAGTGGAATTTTAAATATCAGAATGTTTATAATAGAAATATTTTCAATCGTCTAAACAACTCACAAAACAGGCGATGAAGATAATAACAAAAAGCTGTTATTTGTTTGTTTACTGCAATCAAAACTTTCATGCTTTTCCCGGTATAAGCTGAAACACCTTCTCTTACCTGCAGAGAAATCAGTTTGTAAATCAACTGTTTGTTTGCTATTTTTGTAAAATCTACGGTGTTTTTAGACGACTGCTGTCGTGAGCAATTTAAAGATTTCTATTGTACACTTTTTCAAAGAAATCCAAATTCCTGATTCCCGTTTTAATTTAGTTTATCAAAAAAATAAAAATCATATATTATGGCAGACAAAATAATATTAGGGCCTCAAAAATTAGGGCCATTAACCCCTTTGGTTGGTGAATGGGAAGGCAATGTTGGCGTCGACTTATCCTATCAAAATAAAGACGATGTGACTTTGGAAACCTCGTATTTTGAAAAAGCTTCGTTTAAGCCCATCCCAATGCAGGAAAACGGAAAGCAGTCAATGGAAGGGCTAACTTATTCATTAACTGCATGGCGACATGGAGAAGAAGCGATGAACCCTTTTCATGATGAAGTGGGCTACCTTCTTTGGGATAAAGCAAACGAACAGGTCATTCGTTCGGTAGTCTTTGGCCGCGGAATTGCAATCCTGGCCGGAGGTGATGCCAAAGCCCGCGACAAAAAAATTCATCTCAAAGCAACTCCCGGAGATCCTTGCTACGGTATTCTTCAAAACAAATATCTATTGGAACGTGCGGAGCTAAAAAGTTTTGAAAGTACTTTCAAATTTAATGGCGATGGCACCTTTACACATTCCTCTGATATTGTTCTTAAACTCGCTGCATTAAATGGCGCGGAAATGCACCACACCGATACGAATACTTTGCATCGGGTAAAACGCTATCACCCGGGAGTTGATTTTCAATAAAAGTTAGAAATCCGGGTTTGACAGTTCAACCCGTAGAGGATTTTAAAACAGGCCTATAAAATTTTACAAGTTTTATAGGCCTGTTTCATAGATTAAGTCACCGTGTCATCTCGGGCTCCTTAAAGCGATTGAATTTATTGTTAAGTCCAATAAATAAAATATCTTTCAGATCCATGAACTAGGTTATCCCTTAATTTTCACCTGTATCTTTTATTTTGACAATGTACGTTCCTTTTTTACCAGCCTCCTTTTAATTCAATTTCTCAAAGTGAATATCAAGTTTCTTGTCTTTTTTGTAATAATCAAGTAACAGCACCTGTCCCTGCTTCCCTGGTAAAATAGCTGAACGGGAAGCATTCGATTTGGTATTGATCTTATCAGTTGTAAACTCTCCATCGTTATAAGTGATGGAGTTGAAAGTGCTTCCCTTATAATCTTTTCCTCTTACGAAATCACTATAGCAAACAGTAAAGGATGTATTTTCACTGTTTTCCTGAGTATAGTCATAATCAAATCCACCAAACGAATATTTGATCAGTTTGCCAAGCATGGCTGTACTTGCATAAGCCCCGCCACTAGGCAGTTCTATACTGTTGGAGTTTTTTTCATAAATCTTTGCGTCGGCAACATTAAAGCCCTTATCGAATTTTATCAGTATCATGTCGGTTACTTTTATCTTCACAGCGCTTATTTTTCCGCCACCCATGCTCATTACCTTGCTGGCAATCCCCAAAGCGCTTGCTGCTTTCTTATAGCCTTCACCTACGGCATATACACTGCCGTCTGCCACCTGCACCATTTTATGCAAATACATGTAGCCGAAATCTTCTATCTTGCCTTTCGAACTCACGTTCAGGAATTTACCCAGGTCCATATCCCACGAACAATATTTTTCAAACGTAATCTTGCCGCTATTATCCACTTTCCAGAATGCAAAACCTTTTGATTTGTCCTTTGCGATATTAGCGTTCGGATCAAAAAATTCGCCAAAAATAAATGCACTGCCATCGTTTAATGTAGATAAAGTTGATGGGTAGAAACGATATTTTGAATCGGTGGCGACTTCAAAAAGCTGCTTTCCTGTTTCCAGCGAAAGTCCTACAAGGTCAGATGTAGGTTTCTGATCGAGCATGCTTGAATATTTTAATACCTCGAGGTACACAATGCCGTTGCTGCTACCGAGGTAATCGCCCATAAATTTCTTGCCGCCTTCATGGGGTGTATAACTCCATTGCTTCTTTTGCCCGGTTGAAAAGTAATCAATTTCAAAGGTATAATCCTTGTCCTCGCGGCTGGGCGTATTCGAAATAAAGCCAGCTCCTTGTACCGGGTACAATCCCTTGTAAGTGTTTTCCTCATCATCCACTGCCAGGTAAGTGGTCTCCATGTAGTTTTTGTCTTTTTTGGAGAGTTGGCGCTCGTAAGTAAATTTTTCATTCCCGTCAGCGCCATAGATCTTGTATTGGAGTGTTCGTTCATCATCATTATAAAAAAGAAAAACAAGATCGGTTCCGTTGAATGAAGATTCGAGCACCGATACATGCTTTGAGTCATTGAACTTTACATCTTTTAAAACGGTAAGGTTGTCATCAGTGATCCTTAGCGTATATTCATTGGTACTTTTATTCACTTTATCGCTCACATAAAAGAAGTAATACCCTTTTACCTGCGTTCCTTGTTTTATGGCAGCAGAGTTTCTGAGTGTTATTTTATAAACATTCTCGATAGACATTTTTTGCGCATTTACCGTATAGGTAAGGGCAATAATGGCAATAATTGCGGCAATTGTTTTTTTCATTTTTTTAGTTTTTGGTGTGAAATTTTTAATTGTTTATCTTATGAAGCATGTCAAGTTCTGCGGCAAAGCCGGGAAAGGTTTTCATTTGTTCGGCATGCCGGGCGGCAAATGCACTATTCAGCGAAACGATCTCATCTAGTCGCAGCCTATCAAGCATCCTGACCAATATGTTATACTGCGCGGGGAATGATTGATCTTCTTTTTCTATCGCCTGCTGCAACTTGTGATTTTTTTGTAAATACCAAAGCCGGTTGAAACACCGCACAACCGAATAAACTGCAAACTGGTTGACGGGGTCATTTTTGAGTAGCGTCAGGGCGTAATATAAATTTCTGCTGAGTTCATCCTCATGGTAACATTCCTCCATGATTTGATAAAACAATTGTGTCTTCAGTTCTTTGAATTTTTCTTCACTTACAAGGAACGAAGTCCGTTTTTCACCATCATCTTTCCAATGCGCTTCAAACAGCAAGATTCTTTTTTGGCAGTCGGGGTGAGTTTTCAATGAATCTCTTTCCTGTTTTGATTGCGGCGAATCATCTTCTTTTATCTGGCTGAAGATAGATGATTGTTTGGCAATCCAGTTTTGTTTAAAAGGGTAGTTGGGAAAGTCCAGCTCCTTTTGAATCTCTGGTGGGCTTTTAAAATAAGTAGTGTCATCTATGCCATCAAGCGTCTGAAGACAGGTCTTAATTGCATTACAATCGTAGCCCGTGTTTTTCATAAAACGCAGCGCATATTCATCGGCCTCTGATTCATTGCCGCGCCCATGCCGGCGGCTATCGAAAACCATTGTTTTCAAAAGATCATTCAATTGTTGATTTACAGAATAACCTTGCCTTGAAATCTGCCGCAGTTTTTTCTGATATTCCTTACCGTTGATTTTCTCCACATAAGAACGGACCTCTTTTTCATGATGATGCAGGTAATAGTGAGCCAGTTCATGGCTGATCACAAAAGCCAGTTCTGCTTCGTTTCTCAAAAAAATATAAAGTCCGGCATTGATCGCTATTGACCCATCTGCCATACAGGATGCATTGGGCCACCAATCCCTCGAAAATACTACCCGTACATCTATTGTTGATTTCAAATCCGGGTTTGAAGAAATTATTTTTTGGACCACTGCCTGCAGATAATTGTTCACTTCGGGAGTAGTAATAGCGCGGGTATCCGACCAGAATTGTTCTATCGCGCCATATTCTTCCTTATAAATTTTTTTGTAATCTGCTGAATACTGCTTGTCAGCATTGGACATTGCCAGCTTCTCTTTGGTAGTTGTTTCAGTGAGATATTTCTGTCGTAACCCTGGATCGTCCTTTCCGAATAAGTATTCGGGCGATTGCTGTGAAAGGCAGACAGATGTAAAAAGCAATTCGATAAGCAGTATGAGGTATCGAGGTTTTGTCATTTATTTCCAGTGGTAAATGCCGGTACGTCAAATGTAATAAAAGATTAATAAACCAATTAATATTTTTTTTATTTTTTTATTTGGCATAGAATTTTGCCTTTATGCTGATCATTTTATTTCAGTCCGGCCGCTAAAAAAGGAATACCGTTCCGATCTACGAACCGGATTATCCCGTAAATTTTCACCTGTATGTTTTACTATATTGCAGCAAAATTAAACCATGCAAAAAAGTCTGAAAGATTTAAAGTGCTTTGTTATCGTTTTTTTTCTTATCGTCAGTGTGAGCGCGTTTTCCCAGACAAAGAAAGCAGAGCCTACCTCCGGAAATCCCCTGTTTCCAGGCTGGTATGCAGACCCCGAAGCTCATATTTATCATAACACTTATTGGGTATATCCTACTTATTCAGATGATTATAAAAATGTGCCATCAGGAAGAACGCCGCTTTCTGATTATCAAAAGGAAATACAAAAAAATACCATCAGCGCTTCCTACAAAAAACAAACTTTTTTAGACGCTTTCTCATCACCGGACCTGGTTCATTGGAAAAAACATCCGCATGTCCTCGATATCAAAAATGTAAAATGGGCCGGATATGCAGTTTGGGCTCCTACGGTCACAGAAAAAGATGGAAAATATTATTTGTTTTTTGGCGCCAATGATATTCAGAATGATAAACAACCCGGCGGAATGGGTATTGCTGTTTCTGATAATCCCGGCGGCCCCTTTCTTGATTATTTGGGCAAGCCGTTGATCAACCAGTTTTATAATGGCGCACAGCCAATTGATCCCGATGTTTTTAAAGACACTGATGGACAATATTACCTCATTTATGGAGGATGGAAACATTGTAATATCGGCAAGCTGAATGCTGATTTTACCGGCTTTCTTCCATTTGAGGATGGAAGCATTTTCAAAGAGATCACACCCGATAAATATGTTGAAGGACCTTTTATGTTTGTACGCAATCATAAATATTATTTCATGTGGTCTGAGGGCGGCTGGACAGGGCCGGATTACAGCGTTGCTTATGCTGTTGGCGATTCTCCCTTTGGGCCTTTTAAAAGAGTGGGCAAAATTTTACAGCAAGATCTTAAAGTAGCTACCGGAGCGGGCCATCATTCAGTTATTCAAATTCCCGGAACCGACGACTGGTATATTGTCTACCATCGTCGCCCTTTAAACGAAACCGATGGCAACCACCGCGAAGTTTGTATTGACCGGATGTATTTTGATAAAGACGGAAATATCTTACCAGTGAAAATTACCAAAGAACGCTTAAAAGATAAGAGAAATTAACGGAAAACGCTTTATTCTGGCCGCCTTTAACGCCTATAAATTGTCTGCCACAAATTGCGTGCAGTAGCTTTTTATTTGTTGTCGCACCTGCCGGAACTGTTCTTTAATTTCTTCCTTTGACCCGGTTGCCTTTGCCGGATCGGGAAAATTTTGATGAAACTTTTTTGCCGTCCCCGGAAAAAAGGGGCAACGCTCTTTTGCATTGTCGCAAACAGTGATTACAAAATCAAAGTCAATATTCAGGTATTCTGTTATGCTGTTTGAAGTTTGGCTTGAAATGTCAGTGCCATCCTCTTTCATTGTTTCAATTGCTAATGGATTTACACCATGAGTCTCTACACCGGCACTGTATACTTCGGCTTTGTCGCCTGCAATCTTTCGCAAGTAACCTTCTGCTATTTGACTCCGGCAACTGTTGCCTGTGCAAACCACTAAAATCTTTTTCTTATACATTGTTGTACGTAAGTTTCAATTTATGTCAGTGAACAAATTTTCATTTTTTCCCTTGTCATTATAATTCAAGATAATTCAAGCTTCTTTTTCCCGTTCTTTTCGTACAAGTATCAATTTATGCCAGTAAACAAACAAATAATTCTCTTTACTTCCTCGCATTGAAATTGATATGCTCAAATTAAGCAATTTACAACCTCCATTGCATTTTATTAACAGCACAAACGAGAGGCTTACGACAGTACCGGCGTTTTCAATTTATACTTTTCAGGTTTAGTTTTAGTTCGTTCAATTATTTGCCTTGCTTCTAAATCAAGTTTAACTGTTTCTCCATACCACTGAACGCCGCCATCAAAATTATCTTTTACTCTTGAATACAATTCTTCCATAAGTTCTGTATGTGTCCACTCAGATTCAGCCAAAATCGCTACTATATTTTCTCTTATGATGGTATACTTCTTTAATGAGATTTTTTTATTCGTCTTACCCGCCTGCGGATGTAAGGCTTGAATTGATTCTGCTTTCATACTAATTTTTGGTTCTCTTTTCATAACCACCTAATTATAAACTTTGACCGAAAGTCAATAAATTGTTGTCGGGGTCAAGTAAAGAAAATTCTTTTTGCCCCCAGGGTTTAATTTCCAGTTGCCCATTTGGGTGTATGCTTATTTTTTTGTCCAGGAATGATTGGTAAAGCCTGTCGATTTCATCTGTTCTGATATATACCTGGCCATAATTTTCTTTTGGATCAAGTTCTTTGAATTCAAAAAAATGAATCTGGATACCATCTCTTTTTACCATAAGATAATCTTCAAAGCCACCACTGCCAAATTCCTGAAAGTCCAACTTATTAAGGTAAAAGTCTCTTGTTGCATTTTTATTCCGCATTGGCAACTTTGGATTAATTTCAGTAAGCATATTTGATTAATGTTTTTATCGGAATTTCTTTGTAGTAGTTGTGAGTTACAATGCCACTATCGGACTGGTAGGCTGAACAGCTATGCCAGTTCTGATAGCTTTTTATTTCTCGAACATTTTGCTTTCCATTTCAAACACTTTGTTTGCCTCGAAGTAGTAAGTTTTCGTCTCCCCGCCTTCAGTCATTACTTCCATCTTGTCACAGTTGTTTTTCTCAGAATTACTTATACTTTGTCTTTGTAACCGCGCTCCCATCATATTTATAATAAAATATTCTTCTTCAATCTGTGTTACGTGCCAGCCTGTTTCGCATGTCTTGCCATCTCCACTTTTAATGATTGAATATAAGAGCCCAAATTCAATGTCGTGGTATTTCTTACGGTTTAAAGTGTCACCAAGAATTTTATATGTCTGCTGTAAGTATGTATGAGCAAAAATACTCGTGTAATCAATACTAAGCATGGCTTTCGTCAATGCTATTACTCCCTTATAATTTTTGTTTTTTATTTCAGCGAATACTTGCTTTTTTAAGCTGTCATAATTATTTCCTTTTTTACTAAACTGCTTACTCTCCAAAAAACTGTTTCTAAAATCTGTATAATTGATGTCGGATTCTCCATTTTCAAGTTGTTTAACATACTGTGAGTACCTGTCGTTAAACGTTGGAATTTCAATCTTACGGTCCTGTGCCAAAAGAAGGAATGTTAAGTGAAAGAAGAAAATTGTGAGCAGAAGAACTTTTTTGTTTATCATTCTGATGTTAGTTTTTGGAATCGGGGAAATTGCCCTACACAATATTACAAAAATTCAATTGATTTTTCTTCCAATAGCCGGTGCCTTCATACAATATTTCAAAGAACAAAATCATAATCAATTGAAAATGTTTGACTAATATCGCTTATTTCGTTTGTATTTTAGAATCAGTAAGCAAAGAAATAATTTGATTCTCTATTTTTTAGACCCCTGCTTCAACCGGGTAACCGCCCACAGCCATATTTTTTTCCTAAAAGTAATGTAATTGTCCTGAGCTGCAAACTCAGGACGCAGCCCTTTTATTATTTTGAACATTCTAAGAATAGCGGGGAACATAAACCACGGATCAGGTCTCATTAAAATAATAATCTCCAGCGCTACAGTCAATATTATTCCTCTATTCCGAATTATTCTCATAATTAAGAATAGCGGATCTTCATTTGTTTACTGCACACAAGCCCCGTTTTTGCAAAAGATTCTTCTATCCTTTAATTATCCCAAAAATTTCCTGCACATCGGGTTCGCCAGGATCAACACCTAATGAATTCATAATGGGCACGAGTGTTTGGCCAAATGCCCGAAAATCTTCCATATTATCCCATACATCAGTTATATCAACATTATTTGCATCGCCATAGCAAACATGGTAGCTTCTACCTTTCGGAGTTCCTGCTCCTGCAGCTTCAAGTTGCTTAACTGCTTCAAGGTACTTAGTGGCAGTGAAACCTGCCGGTTTAAACTTTACTACAAGTGACATGGTTTGAGATTTAAATGTTATCGCCTACTCTGATCAGTTTTCGGCTTCCCTGTTTATTTAATTCTGTTGTTCTGTGAAAGCTCATTATCCCCAAAACAAACCGCACAGATTTGAAAACATGCGAGGTTTATAGACCGTATTACATTTTAGTACTGCGCTAAAAAAAAGTGTAACTCTTTTATTCCACTTGTCCTGGCTATCAGTCTCCATGCAGAAATCCTTAACTGTTTATTGCCGGCGCTCAGAACATGATGCAAATAACTGTGCGACTACGAATGTTACATTCATTTGTTTTGTCTTTAATTTTTTTTTAATAAAGAAACTAGCGAAATTTAAAGCGAGCTTTCAGCCGGAAAGTTTCTGATTTTATAAAACGAAGCGGTACTTTCTTTTTAGTAAAATCTTAAAAGAATTTAGAGGAATTGAATTCTTTTATAAATATATTTTTTCTTTATTAATTATCCATCACACAATTGTCATTTCACTTTTTGACATCTTGCTTTGCTTCTGCATGAACAATGAGGAGTATCATTTTGCAAAACACGATTCTCAATTATTTGTTGATTTACCGGAGGAATTTTGTAAGAATATCATGAAGCGCATCTGAAGATCTGCAACAGAATGGACCATAAGCGGAAAAGGCTATCATTTCTGATAACCTTTTAAAAAAACAATGCAGACATTTTACAAGAAATTGAAATTAATTTTTACATCAATTAATTTTGCATTTTCCCATGTATCTGATCACAACTCAGCGTTATTTGCAAAATCTGACCACCACCGGGAGGCATACCAAATCCCCACTCAGAAACATATAATTTTCCATCAGGACCAAAGGTCATACCTGTCGGAAGATTGAGGCCGGAAATAATGACCTGTTTGCTTCCCAAACGATCAACCCTTACAATATCTCCTGTCCCGGGAGTTGGAAATGGATTGTTTGTAAAATTTTCCAGAACATACATCGCTCCGGATTCATCAAAGGCCACTCCAAGAATTGCATTAAATTCGCCCACACTATCAGTTATCCGGCCATCCATACTGATCTTGTATACCTTTGATTGATTCATTGCCGGAAACGTGGAAAGATTGCCAAGATAAAAATTTCCGTTATTAAATGCCAATGCTGTTGGTACAATATGACCTTCCATAGCAGATACATCGATCACGCGGGTAATGTTACCATCAGTTGAAATTCTATCCAGCTCGCCATGATTGGGTTCTACGGCATATAAATCGCCGTTGACATTGATCATGCTGTACCAGGTGCCATCTGGCTCAAAATCATCTTCTTCGGGATTAGCTACCGGATGATTCATTAAATAATCGCTGAGATTGGCAACCATATCCCATGATTTATCTGGGTTTACCCTGATCAATTCATTCGGAATATCCTTTACCCCATGAGAACAACCGGCGCCTGCAAATAAAGCGTATAATGTGTGTCCGACAAATGCAACATCTGCAACTCCACTGATCAGGCTTCCCTCTGCCGGGCTGGTCTGACTGGATGGCAAATTATCGACATAAGTAAAACGCTTGCCTGCAGAGTTAATTCTTGAAATGCGGCTGCCGTTGGTGCTTCCGGTATAAGGGCCAACCGGTGGAATAACCTGTGTACAGTTGGTAGTATCCTGTCCGCCAATACCACCTTCCGCTACATAAAGCTGATTATCCGGCCCAAACTTCAAGCCCCTCGGATTATTTAAACCTGTTGCAAAAACTGTTGAAGTGCCCGTGATCTTGTCATCGCCGTTACAAAAATGAATACCATTTTTTTTACAAGCTGTAAAAAACAGCGTAAGAATTATCAATGAAATGAATTGAAATAAATATTTTGTTTTCATTGCCTCAATTTTAAATTTTGTTTTCATTGCCTCAATTTTAAATTTTGAAAATAGAATAACAAATAACAAATGGTTTTTAATACAAGCCATATAATATCCCGATTTACAGGTATCGGTTTGCATGGCTCTTTTGTACGCAAAATTTTTTTGAGGATCATTCCGGCAATGCCGGATGCTGAAATAGATACTGGCCGTTTTCAAATAAGAAGAAAAGGCTTTCATTGTTATTATTTTTTTCTTTGGAGGAATAAAAATTATAACAGAGAGTATTGATATAAAGAAATATTGGAGAAACGAAAATTTTCAGTTGTCTGTGGAAAGAGAAGTAAAATAAAACCGGATCAGTAACCCAAATTTAACTTAAATTTTTATTACTTAAAAAAAATAATCAAAAACCGATACGAGTTAGTGTGAATAAGGGTTCATGAACTAAATTGAAAACCCCTCACTCCATAATTTTATTCCCACGAACCACAAGTACAGGTTTTACTGACATGAGATGACATTAAATAAATTTTCTTATTGCAACGCCGGTCCCCTGCGGGAGACCCGACTGAAGCATGATTTCCGCTCTGGCGCATGTATTGACTTAATTACAGTAAAGCAAGAAATAACCGAAATCCTTATTTTTACTGCATGAGGAGAAAATATAAGACCGACACCCACATCTGTAAAATAGTTACGACGCTGCTTTTCATTGTTGTTTTTTCAAGCGCGATGGCGCAGTCCTACAGGCCTCCCGTTTTTACTGATAAAAACAGAAATGCAAAAATTGCTGCCACCTATACCAGGCTCGACTCCCTGTTTAAGAAATATGCCGCGGAGCAACATTTCCCTTCCATCTCTTATGGATTGGTAGTAGATGGCCGGCTTGTTCATTCTTTTTATTCAGGTACCATCAATTTTGAAAAAAATATCGCGGCTTCAGCGTTATCTGATTACCACATTGCCTCTATGACAAAAAGCTTCACCGCAATGGCGATTTTGAAATTGAGGGATGGAGGAAAGCTATCGCTTGATGACCCGATTGAAAAATATATTCCGGAGGCAAAAGGTATGAAAACCGTTACCACGGATGCGCCGCTGATCACCATTCGCCATTTGCTGACTCATAATGCAGGATTCCCTGAAGACAATCCCTGGGGCGACAGGCAATTGGGGCGAAGTGATGCATATCTTGATAGCCTGTATGCAAAAGGAATCAGCTTTTCTACTACCCCGGGCACTGGTTACGAATACAGCAACCTCGGGTTTGCTACTTTAGGATTGATCATTAAAAAAGTTTCCGGAAAAACCTACCAGGATTACATCAACGAAAATATTTTCAAGCCGCTTGGAATGACGCACACCTATTGGGACTATGGCGGTGTTCCGACGAACCAGTTGGCAATTGGCTATCGCTTTGTAGATGGAAAATTCGTAGCGCAGCCGCTATTACACAGCGGGTCGTTTGGAGCCATGGGCGGCCTGATCACCACCATTGAAGATTTTGCAAAATACATGAGCTTCCATCTTTCTGCATGGCCCCGTGACGGTGCTGACGATGGCCCCATAAAAAGAAGTTCGGTAAGGGAAATGCAGCATGCATGGAATTTCTCGCGCGTGTGGACGGGTGAAAAAAATGCAAAAGGCAAGGATTGTGACATCATTGATTCTTACTGTTACGGGTTGCATGAATACCTGGATTGTGATGGTGTAAGGACGATCACGCATAGTGGCGGTTTGCCTGGATTTGGCAGCCAGTGGCGCATCCTGCCTGATTACGGTTTTGGTATGGTCGTTTTCGGCAACCTCACCTATGCGCCTATGGGAGCGCCTTTGACTGCCGCCATCGATTCCCTGTTAAATTGGGCGGAGCTGGAGCCTCGCGTTTTACCGGCCTCCCCGATCCTGGAGAAAAGGAAACAGCAGATCGTATCATTGCTGCCCTCCTGGACGAATGCGAAGCAGTCGGCGATATTTGCAGATAACTTTTTTGACGATTACTTTATCGCCGATCTGCAAAAACAATCCGGAGAAGCATTTAAAAAAGCAGGTACCATTTTATCCGTTTCAGATGTGGTTGCCACCAACCAGTTACGTGGCTATTTTATTGTAAAAGGAGAAAAAGGGAATATCAAAGTATGGTTTTCTCTTTCTCCTGAGCCGGAGCCGAAGATACAGGCTTTTAGAATGGAAGTGATGTAGCGTTCATTGATAAAACGGGGTTCGGCTAAGTATTGATATAATTTAATCACCGGAATATTTCCGACAACTTTTTATCAAGTGCAGACGGTTCATATTCCGCAAACTATTCACCCTGTTCAACTGATCTTTTGATGATTCTGCATTTCATTTTTCGTCACCTCTTAACCATTGTTGTGTTTTGTAATTTATGCACGATGTGCTAATCTTCTGTTATCGTTGAGTATAACCTGCTAATCACATATTGCTCCCACCTGATAAAGAAATAGTCCCGATTATTCAATTGCTATTTTTTTATTCACCTGATATGAAAAGTTTTGTGGAAGATTCTAGCAAAAGTGCAATATGCAAACCATACAATTTATTAAATACTAACCCCAAAATGGAAACAATTAATTTTCTCAACTAATAAAAAAAATTATGAAAAAGAATTTTTTTCTGATCCTGCTTTGCAGCATGTCCCTTGGGATTTTGAGCTGCCAAAGCCAACCCCAAAAAGATGCTCAAAACATGGCAACCGATATTCAAAAAATGGTTAAGGGAAATTCGGGACTAATACCTACTACCACCAATGGCTTTATGATGACTGCTAAAATAGATGGAAGAGAATGGAAAGCCATTGAAATGTATCCACCGGATAAGGCTGGCCAGGTGGCGGGAGTAAATAATCGAGAATCAATTGCGCTTCCCTATTATGATAGGAGAAATTTTTTAGCAAGGGTAAAAACAAAACTTGGGGTTGATTATGGCGGTGTTGATATGAGGCTCGATGATGATATTGCCCTTTATTCTGCTATAAATGGTGAAATGGAAATAACCAAATCGGAGGATAATATGGCTGAAGGAAAATTTCATTTCATTGCAAAAGGTTTTCAATCTGATAAAACAGTAGAAGTTACCGATGGTTTTTTTCGCATCCTCTTTAAGTAAATAAATCACTTTTTTTTAAAGCTTTTGATTGCTCTTGAGTATGACAATATTCTTTTTTAAAAATAAACCGATGCAAAATAAAAATCACATGAAAATTATCATCAAAGGATTTTTATTTTTTGTAATTGTGTTTTCGTGCTTTAGAGGAAATTGTCAGATGTTTAAAAAATTAGGACAAAAAGTGAAAGAGGAAGTTGATTACAGGGTTCATCGGAAAGCAGGACAGAAAATTGATCAGGGACTTGATAGTGTTTTGGCGGTTCCAAAGAAAGTCTTGAAAAAAAAGAGTTCTGCAAAAAATAGTTCAGGCCAGCCGGAAAATGATCAAACTATTGCCAGCGCTACCGATACTGGAGAAAAGAATCCTCCATCTTCCAATAAAAATTCTTTGAACGCTGCAACAGATGATGAGAATGATATGTCGCAAAAAGACGGATATGTAACGCTTGCCCTTTCTGCTGGAACCGTTTTCGCAGGAGGCAGCATCACTTTTACCGGCGAAAGTGTTCTATATAAAAATTATAACCAGGTTGAAATAACCATCATTGGGAAAAAAACAAAAGACTCAAAGTTGGTGAATCTTTTAAAAGACGGGAAATATGAAGCGTCGTGGAATGCACCTGATAAAGCCGGAGATTTTACCGTTACCGTAAAAGGAAGTGATAAAAAATCCAGCCAATCAGCGCAATTTACCGTGTATGAATTGCCCATGCTCAATAACTGGTGCAATGAAAATATTGATGTTACTAATAAAGCTTACGATAAATTAAAAGAAGCAGATGAGAAAGTAAGTAGCAGTATCGGCTCTAATGACAAAGCCTCCCTTGATAATAAAATGAAGGATATAAAAGAAAAGGTAACCGGACTATTGAAACTTTTCAATGACTTGAATACAGCAGGCAAACAAATTGCAGCGATTGCTAAATCAGGAAAAAACCTTTCACCAAACCTTGCCGATAATTTGTCTGCGCTTAATAATAAGTTAGCAGAACAACGAAAAAAAATGGAACAGATAGAAGAATATAGCAACCACGAACCTGCTGATAATACTGTTTGTGAATACCTGGTGATGCTCAACGAAGCCTGTGCGGCATTTTCCGTTTATACCAATATTGAAGGCCTTGCTATTAAAGGAATCCTAAAAAATATTGTGCTGGATAAAGTTGTTCCAATGGCAGCGAGTACTGTAAATCAAAAAGCAAATGCATTTTCGCAGCCAAATGATTTTGTTTTAAAAGAACCAGCAAAAATCTTCTCATCAGCATTAATTGATGTGGATGGTTTAAACTCGCAACTGGGCACGGCGGGTTTTACAGGTGACATTGTTCAGTTCGCCACCGACTTTTTAATGAAGAAATATTGCGGCGTTTTCAAAGGCACTTTAAAACATAGCTACACTATTGAATTTAGAAACAATAAAGGGGAAAACTGGTGGACGTATGGTGTGGAAATGCAGGCTGTTGTGGCATTACGCTATCCTAAAGAAAAGGCAAACGGGAATATTATTAAAATGAAAGGAAACCTGGAAGGTAATGGAACGAAATTTAGTTTTTTTGAAGACCTGGAAAAGAACGATGAGTTTCAGGAGGGAAGCCACGGAAAGATAGAAGTGGTGCCGATAAAAGCATATACGCCTTTTTCAGTTTCTGTTGCCACCAGCCAGTTGGATGTAATGGGCTTTGGAGCAATCGCAAGGGGCTTGGTCACGCCTGCCTATTTTAATATCCGCATTGATGCGGAGTACAACGTGAATGAAAATAAAATAAAAATATTTTTAAACGCACCCATCCTAGATTTTTCACCTGCTGTAAGTAATCAATTAGTGTTTTTACTTATTGGGGGCGATCTGCTGCCTTACGTGAAAAGAATGAGTTTTCCCATTCATAAAGTATACACAACGTTGGGTTCGGTTGTTAGGGACCATAATGAATTTGATGTGAAAAAAGATTCAAAAGGTAATCTTAGTTTTTCGGCAAAAGCGAACAAACATCTCGGAACAAAGTCCGACAAAATTGAACACGATCTCAACTTTACTATCACCGTAACAAAACAGTAATAAATTTTTTAAAAAATAAAGAGTACAATTTTCTAAAGCCTTATAATATTAATTAAACTAAACTAATAACTCTTACACTAAAAATAAATCTATGAAAAAATTACCGGTATTAATTACAATATTTTTTTTGATAATGATTTCTGCAGAAAAAAGCATAGCTCAAAATCGTTCTTTAAAAGATCTTCCGCCGACTGCCATTCCTGCTACCGCAGGATATGCAATGTCAGCAAAAATTGATGGTAAGGTTTGTACAGCATTTGCAATGATGCCGCCTGAAAAATCAGGGCAAATTGTAGGCTTTTACGATGGAGATAAATATATCGGGCTTCCCTATCACAAAAAAGAATTTACAGCAGGCAAAAAATTTCAATTCAGTAACGAAAATGCTGTCCTTACTACTCGGGATGCTGTCGGGGTGTGGGGTGGAAGAAATGGTGAAATGGAAATTACAAAAGTAACTGGTACCTATGCAGAGGGTAAATTTTTCTTTACAGGATATAGCTACGACAATAAGAAGACGATCAAGGTTACCGATGGCTACTTCCACATATTACTAAAATAGTTTTAATGAAATATTATTTGTTTATAACTAAAAAAATATGAAAAGAATCCTGCTTATCTTGTCAATGCTTTTAATTTTCCTAAGTGGGCATTCTCAGGCTAAAATAATCCTTAACGGAGGCATTATTAATATTACCAACGGAGCGGTATTGGTAGTAGATAACCCTGACAATACAGCAATTATACAAACAGGCTCAGGATATATCAAAAGTGAAGGCGCATCTAACAGAATTATATGGGCCATCGGCACAGGTAATGGTAACAATTATTTAGTTCCATTTGGGAATGCTTCCAATTATCTGCCGCTCAATTTCAAAGCCGCTTTCGGTTCTGATGCTTCGGGTAAATTTATTTTTAGCACCTATCCCACAGCTACCTGGAAAAATAGTGATTATCTGCCACCGGGTGTTTCAAATGTAAACAGCAGTGGGATTGATAACTCTGCAAATGTTATTGACCGGTTCTGGCAAATAAATCCGCAAGGATACACAACAAAACCTTCGCTCACTAACCTAATCTTTACATACTCTGATAATGAATACGCTGTACCGAATACTATTGCAGAAGCAGCGCTGATTGCCCAGCGATGGAATAGTGTAGCGCAAATGTGGGACGATTATTTTCCTGTTTCCTCGATAAGTACCGTTAATAATACCATAACCGTGTCTTCTATTAATGGTTCCCAATTATTTGACTGGTGGACGATGGTAAGTTCTTCATCGGCTCTTCCTGTAACACTTGTATATTTCAAAGCATCCGTGCAAAACCAGAAAGTAGTTACTGCCTGGCAAACAGTTTCTGAACAAAACAGCAGTTATTTTGAAGTATGGCGAAGTAAAAATGCCCAACAGTTTGATTCCGTTGGAAGATTGGCTGCTGCAGGAAATAGTACATCGGTCCTTAATTATACTTTCACTGATAATGCTCCATATTCCAATACCTCTTATTACAGATTAAAAACTGTAGATCAGGATGGAAAATTTAAATGGTCGCCCATTGTAAGTGTAAATATAGAAGTAAGTTCAGATGTGTTGATATATCCCAATCCTGCAACAGATTATCTTATTATTAGCAGCAGTGTAAATGTTATAAATAAAAAACCAATCGCAAAGTTGTATGATGCGAAGGGAAAACTCTTAAAATACTTTGTTATCAAATCTACCAATCAGCAACTCAATATAACAACTTTGTCTGCAGGTGAATATCATATTGCCATCAGCTATGACAACCAAACCCAAACCCTCTCTTTTATTAAAAAATAATTTTATGAAAAAAGTTTTCATGTTTCTCGTTTTGATACTTTCAATATCAAAAAGTTATTCACAAAATATCGGTATCAATGCAACCGGTGCAACGCCAAACTTAAGCGCCATGCTGGATGTAAGCTCTACTGATAAAGGGGTACTAATACCAAGAATGACCAGCGCCCAACGAGTGGCCATTGCTTCGCCTGCAAACGGGTTGATGGTATATGATACAGATAACAGTAGCTTTTGGGTTTATAATGGATCAACATTAGGCTGGGCTCAGGTTAATTACTGGAATAATACCGGATTTAATAGCACAGATATTTATAACACTAATAGTGGAAAAGTGGGCATAGGAACAAACGCACCCATCACCAAATTGACTATTAAAACGCTTACGAATGATTATGGAGTCACTCAAACTGATGGTACGATTACCGTTGGAACTTACATAGGCGCTGGCGAAGGCTGGTTGGGTACAAGATCTAACCATCCGCTTACGTTCTTTACAAACAATGGCGCCCAGGCGATGACGCTTGCTACTAATGGTGATTTTGGAATTGGGAATAATTCTCCAACTAATAGATTGCAAATCGGTTCTATGGGCTCTGCAGGTTTTAATGGTAACGATCTGGCTTTTGGTAATGGCACCAATGCAACGGGCCTTGTCCAAACTAATTCTTTTTTACAAGCAGCTTCTTCTACAGACATCGCATTGATGCCCAGCAATGGTGCCGGCAGAGTTGGGATCAATATCACCGCTCCTGCAAACACTTTTCAGATCGGTTCGGTAGGTGCTACAGGTTATAGCAGTAATAATTTTGCTTTTGGTAACGGAACGAATGCAACAGGCTTTTCTCAAACTAATTCTTTTTTACAAGTAGCTTCTTCTACGGATATCGCCTTAATGCCCCAGAACAACGGGAATGGAAGAGTGGGCATTAACACCACTACGCCAAAAGCTCCACTGGATGTTGAAAATAGTACGACAGTAACCCTTAATACTGTTTATGACGGTTACGCCTTCTATTCAGTTGCTCTCGGTTCTAATAACGTACCCACAACGAGCCAAGGTGGAATTTCAACTTCTACTGAAGGCCTTGTGTCTATATATGCTTCTGATAGAATTTTGGCATCAGAATTTGATGCCTTTTCCGATGCACGTATTAAAAACATAATTAGAATATCCAATTCACAAAAAGACCTTGAAACAGTCAATTCAATTAAGGTAACGGATTACACCATGAAAGATAAAGTGAAGTATGGAAATAAATTATTCAAAAAAGTAATTGCGCAAGAAGTGGAAAAGGTGTACCCGCAGGTTGTATCAGAACATTCTGATTTTATTCCGAATGTTTATCAACTTACAAACAAAGTACAGAAAACTCGAGATGGTTTCTTGCTGACATTTTCAAAGAAACATAACATCTCTAAAGATGCAAAAAAATTAAAACTGTTATCAAAGGAAAGTAAAGCAATGGAAGAGGTGGACATTAAAAGTATCCCCTCAGATTACCAGGTATTAATTAATGGGAATATCAACGACAGCCAGTTGTTTGTTTATGGTGAAGAGGTTAATGATTTTCGCACGGTGGATTATGAGGGATTAACTACTTTAAATATTTCTGCCACTCAGGAATTAAGCAAATTGGTTGAGGTGCTCTATAAAAAAATTGAAGGTATGGAGCAGCAAATAAAGTTTCTTCAAAACAAAAAAGATTTAGGCATAGTAAACAAATAAAAAAGCTTATTTTATATTTCAAATATTCCATTAAATACATTGGCTTTTTTTGTAAAATTAAATACGATATGAACCAGGAATGAAAGAATAAATTTACATTTACCTTCAAATTACAACAACAGCAATAGCATATTCATTTAATCCGCCAGAAATAATTTTTTGCAAAACTTCATTCTATGACTTTGCGTTAGTTAATTGAATATTCACTAGTATTATGTTGAATCAAAATACATAAGATGATTCGCTTGCTACTTTCGATCCTAACATGTTATTGTTTATCTGCCACGGCACAACAGAATAATGAATACCTGTTCCGGCATATTGATCAAAGAGACGGCTTACTTCATAATTCAATTTTTGCTATAACCCAAGACAGTAAGGGATTTATGTGGATCAGCACTTTTAACGGCCTACAGCGTTATGATGGATTGAGGTTTAAAAATTATGAAAAAGAACTTAAGAAATTTTCCTATACTATTCCGATAAAGAATATATACGAAGACAAAGAAAAAAATATCTGGGTATCAGGCAGCCAGGTTGCCTGCATCAATACGGTAAAAAACACTGCAATCAGTTATAATAAATCCGGATCTTTAAAAGATCCGGAAGAAAAATTTGTTATTTATACTGATGAGCGAAATAACAAGTGGATGTTAAGCAACTACAGCTTATATTATCAGGATAGCCCCACAGGCCAGATGAAATTATTTGCTCATTACACTCCTAAATCTTCCTCTACATTAGGAAACCTAATCTATCACGATAGTTTACGCAATTGCACCTGGGTTACGAAGTTCCACGAACTTATGATGCTTGATGAAAGGACCAGGCGTATTTATACAACAACTTATAATCCTTTAGGAAATCCCGTTCTTAAAGCTTTTGCGAATAAATCGGTTTCCTTTATTCTGATTGGCAGCAACGGAAATATATGGGCAGCAGAATGGGGTAGTTCCATCTACAAATACAATGCGAAACTAAAGAACTGTCGGGTTTATCAAACAGTACAAAAAGTTTCCTCTAACAAAACTTCATTGAAATTGCGTGAGACTATTACAACGTTGTGCATGTACGAAGACAGCCATGGAAGTATTTGGATAGGCAACGACCATGGCCTGTACCGTTATGAGCCAGTCGACGATGATCTAAAAATCATTTCCGATAAGGTTAATGGTCAAAAGGGCTTGCAGTATAACTATTATTTTCTTTGCATTAGCGAAGACCGTGATGGAAATATCTGGTTGGGAACAGATAAAGGCATCGATATTTTCAATCCATACAATCAATATTTTTACAGCATTGTACATGAAGACAATAATGCATCGTTGCCCAGGAATGAGATCACTTCCATCATGCAAACCGGTAATCGTTCGTTGTATATAGGTACATGGGGCGGTGGTTTTAGTATTTATGACAGTCTTGGACATTTTAAAAAAACAGTATCACCAAAAGGCCCTTATGAGTATCCGTTAATATGGTCTCTTGCCGAAAACGATGATGGAAAAGTATGGGCAGGAGCGCAGCATGGCTATCTTCATATCTATGATCCGGTAAGTGGAACATATACAACCATTCACCCGCAACAACTGGAAAATTCTACAATAAGATGTATGATTAAAGATAGGTTTGGCAATATGTGGCTTGGATTGCATAATGGTAAAATAGTGGAATGGGAAAAACATTCCTCTCGTTTTATTGTACAGAGTCATGGCACTGTCCCGAACTCTTTTCCGGTAAAAAATGTATTTATAGGCAAGAACAATACATTCTGGGTAAGCACGGAAAATGGATTGCTGAGATTCGATCCCGACACACATCAATTTATCACGCATTATTTGATTTCAAAAAACAATTTATATGCAGATTGCAGCGATGATATAAATGGAGCAGAGCAGCAAAATGATTCTACACTTATTGTCGGAACTATGCGATGTGGCTTTTTCTTTTTCAATACGCTGTCAAATAAATTTACCCGGTATAACGATTTCAGTGATTTAACAGCCACCAATATTTTTGCAATTAAAAAAGACGTAGAAAATAATTTATGGATGACCTCAGATTATCATATTTATCAATTGCGTGGGAATGATGGCAAATTACTAAAATATGACGTGTCTGAAGGCTTGATGAATTCTTCGTTTGAGATGCTTAACATCTATCCAATACAGCACGGCAACTGGCTTACTGCTTCCAAAACAGAGGCCATTATTTTTAACCCCGAAAAAATGTCGTCTGTCCAAAAGCGTTATAAAGCTGTAGTCATCACAGGGTTTAAAATTTTTGATAAGGAAATGAACGTTGATTCTATTCTTTACCAAAATAAAACCATGCAATTACAATCGGATCAAAATTTTATTACAATAGAATTTACTACTCAATCCTACGCCGGTATTGCAAAAAATATTTTTTATAAATTGTCCGGTATTGATAAGAACTGGGTGAAAGCAAAGGACAATGGTGTTGCCAGCTATACCAATCTTGCTCCTGGCGACTACCATTTTCAGATACGGGCCGGCGAAGAAGATACTCCTGCACCGGTAACCACTTTAAACATTTCAATTACGCCGCCCTTTTATTACACCTGGTGGTTTAAGGCATTAATGGTTTTAGCAGCGGTACTAATCATTTATTTTTTTGTAAAGCGCCGGATACAAAACATACGGTACAAGGCTGAGATCCGTCACAAGGTTTCCGAAACAGAGGTGCTTGCACTCCGCTCCCAAATGAATCCTCATTTTATTTTTAACTGCCTCAGTGCTATTGATAATTTAATACAAACCAACGAGCCAGATAAAGCAACTACCTACCTGGCACGGTTTGCCAAATTGATACGTTCTGTGCTGGAAAGCACAAAAGATAACCTGGTACCTTTTTATAAAGATTTTGAAACGCTTCAATTATACATTGAACTTGAACAGTTCAGTTCTGGAAATAAATTTACTTATACGATGCATGCCGACGAGGAACTGATGAATGGTGATTATAAAGTACCCCCTTTGCTTGTACAGCCATTTGTTGAGAATGCCATTCATCATGGATTGCTAAATAAAATACAGGGCGAAAGAAATTTAGCCTTACAGGTCTCTCTGCAACCCGCCACTATACTTTATTTAATTTCGGATAATGGAGTAGGCAGAAAAAAAGCGCAGGAAATTAAACAGCTAAATAAACCGGATCATAATTCGTACGGAATAGAAATCTCTTCTCAAAGAATACAATTACATAATCAAAATGGTAAAAAAAATGATATTGTTATCACGGATTTATCCTGTGAAGGGAAGCCTGTTGGAACTGAAATAGCTATAAACATAAAAATTGATAATCCATAATTCATTCATAACTTATGCTAAGTGCAATACTTGTTGATGATCAGGAAAGCAATGTAAGCTCCTTAAAGAAAAAGATAAGCCGCCATTGCAAAGAATTGTATATTGTAGCGCTTTGCTACAATGCTTCTGATGCCATCGAGGCGATCAATTCCCTACAACCTGATGTTGTTTTCCTCGACATTGAAATGCCGGTAATGAATGGTTTTTTATTACTGCAAAGCTTAACTTTCAGAAACTTTGAACTGATATTTACCACCGCTTATGATCATTATGCCATTAAAGCAATTCGATTCAGCGCGCTGGATTACCTCGTTAAACCTATCGAAATTGAAGAACTGAAGCGTTCAGTGAACCGCGCTATACAAAAAAAATCCAATGCCACTTCCACTCAACAGCTCGAGATTTTACTGGAAAATATCCCAGCTAGGAAAAACAGCTTTCAAAAAATTGCCATCCCCACTACTGATGGCTTGCAGTTTACTAAGATCCACGATATCCTGTACCTGGAAGCTAATATGAATTATACTTACATAATACTAACAAATTCGAAAAAATTTATTGTAAGTCAAACCTTGAAAACTTTTGAAGATATGCTGCCACTGGATACATTCATCAGAATTCATAATTCCTATATCATCAATAAGCATTTTGCTGAGAAATATATAAGAGGCGAAGGTGGCCAGGTAGTTTTATCAAATGGAGTAACATTGGATGTGTCTAAAAGAAAGAAGGCAGATTTCCTGAGAGCCATAGGTTCATAATAAAATGATGCCACTTCTTTTGGCGCTTCTTGGCTTGTTTTCGCCGCAGATTGCTGTTGAGCAGGGCTTTGAGGCGATGGCTTCACCAACGGCTAAAGGAAAAAAAGTATTAAATTTGGGATAAGGAAAAAAATCTTGAGAAGGGGAAAGGTTACCCTTGAAGTCGGATAATCTGATTTTTTTGCCTTCAATACTTGTTCCCAAAAGGTCAGGATCAGCCGTGGCAGTACTTTTCGGATCATATTTATTGGTGTAATATTCAAATGCTTTCGTTTGCTTTATTTTTTCACCGAAGGCGTCATTTATTTTATTAAAAATAGCCGGGTAAGGATACCGGTCTGCCTGGTTAATGACTGCAAATAAAGCGACATAAGAGTCAGGATGCTTTTGCACATAAGCCAACAATTTTTTGCTGTCTATTTCATCATCTATGGTCTTTATGGGCAGTTTTCCTGGCCGGGGCGGACGCCGGCCAGGGGGTAAAAAATCTCACAAAGACGAACAGAATAAATTTTAAATGAAATAATTTCACCTTAATTATCAAAAAATAGAAATTATGAATCCAAAAAAGATCTGGTCAAATTTAGCGGTAAGCGATTTAGAGCGAACAACTAAATTTTATACTGAATTAGGATTTAAGTTCAACGGTAACTCTAAAGAATTGACAAGTTTTCTTATCGGTGAAGATGATTTTGTAATGCACTTTTTTTTAAAAAACGTACTCGAGAAAAATACAAAAATTAAAATAGTCGACTCCCAAAACTCAAACGAAATTGTGTTCACTCTTTCCGCTGAAAGCAAAGAGCAGGTGAATAATTGGGCGAAAGAGGTTGAGAGAGCAGGCGGAAAAATTATTTCCAAACCGGAAGAATTTGGAGAAGGATATTATGGTTTTGTTTTTGCAGACCCTGACGGCCATAAGTTTAATGTCTTTTATATGTAACTTTCAGCTCCGAATCTTAACTTCAACAAATTCCTGCTGTTGTTGGCGTCCCCGCCAACAACAATTACTGCAAATCCACTGTTGGCGAGACGCCAACAGAAGCGGGAAAATGAAAATCTTCATTATTTGTCCTTTTACTGTTTAAACATTACTTGAAAATAGAAGGCTCCATGCAACACTGGTTTATAGCAAAGAATTCACATGAACCTGCGTGGGTTAGAATTTGTTCTTAAATTCGCGATTCAACAACGATTTAAAGTAACCCCACCACAGAATTTTTATACATGAAGTATTTATCAGTATTGGTTTTTTTCTTACTCTTTTCTATCAATAGCTTTTCTCAATCAACCGGTTACCCTTTCATTGGCGAACGCACGTTCCGGTTCGTAGATTCATCCCGGGGCAGGCCTCTTGTTACAGAAATATGGTATCCGACAACAGATACATTAAAAACGAGTGACCGCGAGTATTCACCTTTTATAAGAAATTATACGGTAAGAAATGGTCAATTGCCATCCGGGGAGATTTCCGCTGGTAATGATTTCCCACGGCACTGGTGGTAGCAGGTTCTCGCTCGAGTGGCTTGCTCAAAGCCTGGTAAAAAGTGGTTTTGTTGTAGCCGCCGTTGACCATTGGGGTAACACCTATAATAACAAAATTCCTCTTCAGTTTTTTGAAATCTGGCAACGGCCTCAGGATATAAGTTTTGTAATAACCAAATTACTTTCAGACAGGGATTTAAATAAAATTATTGACAGCCACAAAATTGGGGCCGCTGGTTTTTCTGCCGGAGGCTATGCGGTAATTGCTCTTGCAGGTGGAGTAGCTGATTTCAAAACTGCACTTAACTACTATCGAACGGTGGCAAAAATGAAGTAAACTTTCCCGAGTATCCTAATCTTGGAAAAATGTTATACGATAGTACCTTAATAAATGACAGTCATCATATTCCTGATTTAAAAGACAGCCGGATTAAAGCATTCTTTGCCATTTGCCCGGGCACCGGGCCGGCGTTCCCACGAAAAGAACAATTTGAAAAAACTACCCGGCCGGTCTTTATTATAGGAAGCAAAAGTGATAGCATGGCCCCGGCAATGCAAAATGCCCGGCATTATCAGGCTTTCATTAAAGGTTCAGGTTATTATGAATTTCCCGGAAAAACCGGTCATTATGTAATGCTGAGTGAATCTGACGACGAAACAAAAAAATCCGGTCCTATTTATTTTACAGACCCCAGCGGGGTAAATCGGCATGAAGGGCATGCAAAGGTCGATAGTTTGGCAAATACTTTTTTTAAAAAGTCGTTGAAATAACATTAGTTCCAGTCTTGAAAAATAAGCTGGAATAAAGTCTTATTCAAAATGGACGGCCCGACCATGCCGGAGCAAAATTTTCTTTGTTTTCCGGGACACACCCTGCTTCGATGAACACAGAACTTCGATTAATTTTTTTGCAGATAAAAGATATTTGTTTGTATTTTGAACCGATGAAAAGATTTATTCACCCCGCAATTGTTTTTACAGCAATTTTATTTTCTTCCTGTTCCTTATCAAAAAAGATAAACAAGCCTGCAAAGAAATATGTTTTGCAAAATGAGGCTTTTGTAAATGCGCATACCGGTATTTGTATTTATGAACCAGCCACCGGAAAATATTGGTACAACTACCAGGCTGAGAAATATTTTACTCCTGCAAGCAATACCAAACTGGCCACCTGTTATGCTGCTATGAGGTATCTCGGGGATAGTTTGATTGGAATAAAATATGACCAGGTTAATGATAGTACCGTAGTGATAAAAGGAATGGCCGATCCATCTTTTATGCACAGTGATTATCCAAATAACCCGGTTTTTGATTTTCTGAAAAAATATAAAAACATTCAAATTGTCAATCCTGATTTTGATGATTATGTAGGTTCAGGATGGGGCTGGGGCGATTATCTTGAAGATTATATGGCACAACGAAGCGCGTTTCCTTTTCATGGAAATACGGTAAGAGTGGATTGGGTAAATGAACATACCTTGTCATCTTTGCCTTCTTATTTTCACCAAAGTTTAGTGATAAACGGCGATCTCTCAAAAGGATATAACGCTTACAGGCCGTGGGATACAAACGATTTTATTTTTAAGGATGGAGGAACCAGACATTCAGAAATTCCTTTCAGACCGGATGAAAAAACTTTGCAGAATTTGTTGCAGGATACTTTGAAAAGTGATGTTGAAACGATTGAAAATTATTCCGGTAATCTTAGTAACATAATTCATTCCCAACCTACGGATTCTCTTCTGAAACCAATGATGCATCGTAGCGATAATTTTTTTGCAGAGCAAAGTTTATTGATGGTAAGTGAAAGATTATTAGGCGTGATGAACGACCGTAAAATTATTGATACTTTATTAAGAACCGATTACAGACTGATGCCACAAAAACCTTCCTGGGTGGATGGATCAGGCTTGAGCCGTTATGATCTTTTTTCTCCAAAAGATTTTGTTTTTATTTTAAATAAAATGAAAAATGATTTCGGAATGGACCGGATAAAAAACATTTTACCAACCGGCGGGACGGGAACCATTACGAGTTATTATAAACAGGACAGCGGATACATTTTTGTAAAAACCGGAACGTTAAACGGCGTAGTCGCGTTGAGTGGTTTTTTATATACTAAGAAAAATAAGTTACTCATATTTTCAGTTTTGGTAAATAATCATCGTAGTTCTGCAACAAGTATTCGCAAAGGAATCGAAAAATTCATCCAGGATTTGCGGGACCAATATTGAGGCTTTTATTTTAAGAGAGAGTTGCCAATCTTCGAAGATTGGCCACCCTGAAAGTATTTTTTTACGGGTGCGATTTTCTACATCATAATGGCCCAAAAAAATATTTCCTCATAAATTTAAAAATGCTTAATTTGTAGATGATTTTGTAACTAAAACGATTGTTGTGGTTAATACTTCCAGGCCATGCTTATTGTTTTTTTTATTGAATTTTCTTTCAATAATTATCTTTGGACAAAATACAATCATCCACGGCTCGGTGAAAGATGCGAAGACAGGAGAGCCTGTTCCTGCAGTTTCAATCACGGTAAAAGATTCGTATGAAGGAACCTTTACAAGTGACAAAGGAACGTTTTCCTTACGCGTTAATAAATCATTACCACTGACTATTGATATTTCTTCCATTGGTTATAAAATGCAGGAAGTAACTGTTGCCGATGCTGCTTCGGCTTTGGCTATTAATCTCGAACCTCAAAGTACGTTAGGCCAGGAAGTGATAGTAGCCGCGACACGAACACCCACACGGATCATTGAATCTCCGGTTACGATTGAGCTCGTAAGTGCGGCTGAAATACGAAATACGCCCGGGCCGGGTTATTATGATGCGTTGGCTTATTTAAAAGGTGTTGATGTAACCAGTTCAAGCTACACGTTTAAAACCATTTCCACGCGTGGATTTAATGGCAGCGGCAACCTGCGTTTCAACCAGTTGGTTGATGGTATGAATAATTCGGCCCCTGCCCTAAACTTTTCGGTTGGCAATGTCATCGGCCTCACCGATCTTGATGTGGATCACATGGAACTACTTTCAGGTGCATCATCCGCATTGTATGGTTCCGGTGGCATGAACGGTACTTTAATAATAGCCAGCAAAGATCCGTTCAATTACCAGGGTTTTAGTGCTGAAGTAAAAGAAGGAGTTATGCATGTAGAAGATTACAGGCATAAAGCATCGCCTTTTCATGACATTGCTCTCAGGTGGGGCAAAAAAGTGTCGGACAGATTTGCTTTTAAGATTGGCGCCGAGTATATAAAAGCTGATGATTGGCAGGCTGATGATTCGACAGATCTTGAACGCAATAATGTATTGAGTAAAATTAAGTCGGGCACGAGAACTTCAGACCCTAACTATGATGGTGTGAATGTATTTGGCGATGAAGTAAATGCCAGCATGGCCGGGATTTCACAGGCATTCTTATTTCCTTTGTCCAGCCAACTCGCACAGGTTTATGGTCGTCCGCCTACTTATAACGAGATGATCAATTATATCAATTCACAACCGGGCAATGCACAGTTGCAACAATTGCTACCATTTGCTGCCGGTTTGGAAAATAATTTATTTGGCAACCAGTTGATCAGCCGTACAGGTTATCATGAAGCGGACCTGGTAAATTACGATGCTTACAATTTTAAGGTTTCCGGAGGATTGTATTTTAAGTTGTCACCAAAAACAGAAGCATCTTTAACAGGAAACTTCGGGCAGGGCACAACCGTTTATACGGGCAGCGACAGGTATTCTCTAAAAAATTTCAGAATAGGCCAATATAAACTCGAGTTTAAAAATCCTGATTGGCTTTTGCGCGCTTACACAACACAGGAGAATTCAGGAGACTCTTATGCTTCCACGCTTGCTGCCATAGGCATTAATAGCGCCTGGAAAGATAATGCGCTATGGCTTGGTGAATATGTGGGTACTTATTCGGCGTATGTTTTGCAGGGCGCAGATCCCGCCACAGCGCATGCTGCCGCCCGCGCTGCTGCAGATCAGGGCAGGTATCTGCACGGTTCATCAGAATTTAAGTCGGCATTCAATACCTCAATAAATACGCCCATCAGCAAAGGCGGTTCACAGTTTGCTGATAAATCAAGCCTTTACCAGTTTGAAGGGCAATATCATTTTTCGCAGTTTACAAAAGTGCTGGACATTTTAGCCGGCGCTGATTATCGTACGTTTCACCTCAATTCAAAAAATACAATTTTTTACGAACCAGACGGGCCGATAAATATTGGTGAATATGGTGCCTATATCCAGTTGCAAAAATCACTGCTAAATGATATTTTGAAATTAAGCGCCTCAGGAAGATATGATAAAAGTGAAAATTTTCGGGGCAGGTTTACACCAAGAATTACCGCATCAGTTGCCGTTGCAAAAGATAATAATATTCGCTTGTCATACCAGCAGGCATCACGCTTTCCGGATAATCAGGATCAATGGATAAACCTACAAACCCCCGGAACTATTTTAATAGGATGCCTGCCCGTGTTTAATGATTTATATCACTTTGATACAGACCCGGTTTATACCGCTGAAAGTGTAGATAAATTTAGAAACAGCCAGAATCCCGCTGACCTCAGGCAGGCAAGCTTTCGCAAAGCCAAACCAGAAACAATGGAATCGTATGAAATCGGTTATCGTGGTATAATAGATAAAAACCTTTTAGTTGATGCCTACTATTATTTCAGCACATACAAAGATTTTATTGCCCGGGAAGCCGTGGCAAGAGGCGCCTCCGGGAATCCTTCTACGTCTGTTCCGGAACTTGCAAGCCCTTTCACCAGCATGAATTTTTCTTTTGTGGTTAACAGTCCCACGCCTGTAAAAGCAAATGGATGGGGACTGAGTGCAGAATACAATGTTGGAAAAGGATATGCCATTTCAGGCAATGTGTACCAGGATCAGTTGAGTAATGTACTGCCGGGACTGGTAACATTTTTTAATACTCCCAAAACACGCTTCAAACTTGGTGTTTCCAACTCTAATGCGATTGGTAAGGGATTTGGATTTAATATAATGTACAAATGGCAGGAAAAGATTAACTGGGAAGGCACATTTGGCTCCGGCGAGATACCATCATTTGGTACACTTGATGCCCAGGTAAACTATAAGCTTACTAAACAAAAAATTCTTTTAAAAATAGGAGGTACTAACATCACCAACCACTATTACCGGAACGCATTCGGCAATCCGTATATCGGAGGCTTATACTATGCAAGTATTGGGTACAATGTTTTTTAGTTAAATGATATTTTTTAAAAGCGACCCTTGCGCCTAATGTGCCATTTCTTTTGCGCGCGAAATATGAAATCCTAAAACTTAATTCTTCAATTTATTTGCAAAATTTCTCAGTAAGTCAATATAAGTTTCTATTCCTTCTTTTATCTCCTTTACAAAAATAAATTCATCAGCAATATGGCTTCTTGCTGAATCGCCGGGGCCGATTTTTAAAGAAGGAAAGTCCATCAAAGCCATGTCAGAGCAGGTTGGCGAGCCGTAAGATGCAATTCCCATTTCAGTTCCTGCTTTCACTAAGGGATGATTTTCATTAATAAAAGAAGATCTTAAACGGATAGAACGCGGGCGAATTTCACTGCTGATATTTTCTTTTATAATCGAAATAATTTCTTCAAAAGAATACAATTCGTTCACTCTTACATCTACCAAAAAACTACATAAAGATGGAACAACATTATGTGTTTTATTTTCTGTATTGATAGAAGTTACTGCGAGATGAACCGGGCCTAACAGCGGAGAAACTTTTGGGAAATTAAAAGTGCTCAGCCACTGAATATCATGCATCGCAATGTACAGGGCATTCACGCCTTCGTTTCGCGCCGCATGGCCTGCCTTTCCATGAGCCACACAGTCGAGAACCAGTAAGCCTTTTTCGGCAACGGCCATGTTTAATAATGTTGGTTCGCCTACAATTGCGCAATCAATTTTGGGTAACTCTTTTAAAAGAATTTCTACCCCATTCTTTCCTGAAATTTCTTCTTCTGCAGAAGCTGCAAAAATGATATTAAACGGAAGCTCGACATCATAGAAATAAACAAATGTTGCCAGCAAAGAAACCAAACATCCGCCTGCATCATTTGAACCCAAGCCAAATAATTTTCCATCTTTTTCAATTGCTTCAAAAGGGTTGAAAGTATAGCCGGCATTGGGTTTTACGGTATCATGATGGGAATTCAGTAAAATTGTTTGTTTACTGCTATCGAAATTTTTATTTGTTGCCCAAACATTATTTAAATACCGGTTTGCTTTTATATTTTTTTGCAGAAGAAAATTTTCCAGGCAATCGGCGGTTTTGTTTTCCTCTTTGCTGAATGATGGAATGGCAATCAATTGTTTTAATAAATCAATTGCGCTGGAATACAAATCATCAATATTTGTTTGCTTACTACTCATTGCAAAGAAATTTTGGTTCCACCGTTTCCGTTTATTAAAGAAGATAACCGGGAAGAATTTCCAATGATGATTTCGTTCACTCCTTTGTTGATCGCATCAAAAGCGTTATCAATTTTTGGTAAAATACCTGCGAATAATTTATTAGAATTTTTTAAAGACAAGTAATCATTAAAAGTCAGTTTGCTGATGAGAGAATTTTCATCGTCCACATTTTTCAAAACACCTTTTTTTTCAAAACAAAAAACCAAACTAACCTCATACAAAGAAGATAAAGCAACAGCAATAACAGAAGCGATGGTATCAGCATTTGTATTAAGCACATGCCCGCCGGAATCGTGTGTAAGTGGCGCTACGACTGGTATTAAGCCGTTTTCTAAAAATAATTTCCAGGTCTCTGAATTAATGCTTTCCGGAAATATATCCCCTACCCAGCCATAATTAATTTCTTTAACAGGACGCTTTTTTGCAGGTAATAGATTTGCATCAGCGCCGGTAATTCCAATTGCATTGCAATTGATTGATTGCAGTTTTGCCACTATTTGTTTGTTTACTAATCCACCGTAAACCATCGTTACCAAATCAATTGTCTCATCATCCGTTATTCTTCTTCCATCAATGTATTTCGATTCGATTTCTAACTTTTTACCAATGGCTGTTGCGATTTTTCCACCGCCATGAACTAATATCTTTTTGCTCGTTATTGCTGAAAAATCTTTTAAAAAAGAATCAAGTTGTGAGGAATCATCAATTACATTTCCGCCAATTTTTATGACAAATAATTTTTCTTTTTTTCCTGAAAAATTACTCATGATAATCCGTTTAAAATATTCGATAATACAGCCTGTGCCGCCCACACACGATTGCCAGCTTCCTGTGTTACGATACTGTTTTTACTGTCTAATATTTCATCACTCAGTTCCACATTCCTTCTCACCGGAAGGCAATGCATCACTCTGGCATTATTGGTAATTTCCAGTTTCTTTTTCGTGAGCATCCAGTCATTTTCAACCGGAATTATTTTTCCATAATCTTCATAACTACTCCAGTTTTTTACATAAACAAAATCTGCATCAGTCAACGCGTAATCCTGTTCATGAATGATTGTTGCACCCTTAGTAAATTTTTTATCCAAATCATAGCCCGGAGGATTTGCAATGATAAACTCTGCTTTCCCCCAGGCATTTATCCATTCTGAAAAACTGTTTGCAACGCACTGTGGTAAAGGCTTTACGTGAGGCGCCCACGTTAAAACTACCTTTGGTTTTGTTTTATTTTGTGTGGGGAGAAGTTCTGAAATCGTTATTAAATCTGTAAGACTTTGCAATGGATGAACGGTTGCACTTTCCAAACTAACAACCGGAATTCCACAATATTTTACAAACTGATTCAGGATCTTTTCTGCATAATCTTCTTGGCGGCTTCTTAATGAGGGAAAAGTTCTTACGCCAAGAATATCAAAATAATTTCCAAGGATCGGTGCGGCATCTTTTACATGCTCAGCCGTTGTTCCATTCATGACCGCACCTTCTTCAAATTCAAATGACCAGCCTTCCTGTGAAGCATTAAAAACAATTGCTTCCATTCCAAGGTTCTGGGCGGCGATCTGCGTGCTCAAGCGCGTGCGCATGCTGGGATTCAGGAATAACAAACCAATACGTTTTCCTTTTCCCAAACTTTGATTTGATAAAGGATTTCTTTTAAAATTGATAGCGGCTTTAATTAAAAAATCAATATTACCTGCATCATGTACTGAAAGTAAATTTTTCAATATTTATTTCAATTAAATTTTAATGAACAATGAAATTTAAGCATTGATGGAAGCCGAAATATTTTCGGTTTGTGAAACAAGAAATGTTACTTCTTCTTTCAAAGCTTTTAAAAATTTATCTGCGTCATTTTTTGTAAGAGCCAGTGAAGGCAATAATCTGATCACATTTGGTTTTGCTTCGCCTGTAAAAATTTTATGTTTATACAAAAGATTTTTTTTCAAATCTTTTAACTGATCCGGGACATCAAAACCAATCATCAATCCTTTGCCCCGAAGATTTTTTAGCTCTGGAATTTTTGTTATTTCTTCCATCAAATAGTTTCCAACTTCTTCTGCATTGTGCATCAGGTTTTCTTTTTCTATCACTTCCAAAACAGCTATGGCAGCGGCACACGCCAGATGATTACCACCGAAAGTAGTTCCGAGCATGAAATATTTCGGCGCTATTTCTGGAGAAATAGAAATGGCTCCGATTGGAAAACCATTGCCCATTCCTTTAGCCATTGAATAAATATCAGCCTCTACTTCTGCATGGTCATGAGAATAGAATTTCCCTGTTCTTCCATATCCGCATTGAACAGAGTCAGCGATAAAAACAGCACCATAATCTTTGGTCAATTTCCGGATGAGCTGTAAAAATGATTTCGATGCAACCCTTATTCCTCCTACACCCTGGATACCTTCAACAATTACAGCGCAAATCTCTTTTCCATGATTTTTATAATAATCTCCCAAAGCTTCTTCATCATTAAAGGGAAGAAAAACTACATTTTCTGTTTCATTCACAGGAGCAATAAGCGATGGATTATCAGTAGCGGAAACTGCCAATGAAGTGCGCCCGTGAAATGCTTTTGTAAAAGCAATAATTTTTTTTCTGCCATTATGAAATGAAGCAAGCTTAAGCGCATTTTCATTTGCTTCGGCGCCGGAATTGCAAAGAAATAACTGGTAATCATTTTTCCCTGAAACCTTTCCTAATTTATCTGCCAGTTCCTGTTGCAAAGGAATTTTTATAGAGTTAGAATAAAAAGCAATCTTCTCTAACTGATCTTCAATTTTTTTCACCCAATGCGGATTTGTATGGCCAATGCTGATAACCGCATGGCCGCCATACATATCTAAATATTCATTTCCTGAATCATCCCAAACATAAGAGCCTTGGGCTTTTACGATGTTGATGTTGTTAATCGGATAAACGTCGAATAGTTTCATTTTGCGTTGTAGGGGCAACCCTTGCGGTTGCCCAATTGTTTATTTAAAATTATGAATTCAAAGGTCAGCCGTCCTGGCTAAAAATAATTTGCTTTTAATTTTAAACCGGCGGTCTCATCGAGCCCAAACATCAGGTTCATATTTTGCACCGCATGGCCACTTGCTCCTTTTAATAAATTATCAAGCACAGAATGGATGACTAAAATATCACCTACTTTCTCCAGGTTGATAAAACAATTATTTGTATTCACCACTTGTTTTAAAAAAATAGGTTCACGGGTTACTTTTACAAAAGGATGACCTTCATAAAACTTTTCAAAAGCATCATACATTTCGGGCAAAGTTTCTGAACATTTCAATTGGGAAGTAATAAAAATACCTCGTGTAAAATCACCGCGCCACGGAACAAAATGTATTGAGGGTATTGTCTTTGCTGAAACAGATTTTAATGTTTCATTGATTTCATTCAAATGTTGATGGCTGAGTGATTTATATGCCTGCACGTTATTTTCGCGCCATGAAAAATGAGCAGTGGCAGATAAAGACTGGCCAGCTCCTGTGGAACCTGTAATGCCCGTAGTATATACATCCTGGAGCAAATTCATTTTGGCAACCGGTAATAATCCGAGCTCGATTGCCGAAGCAAAACACCCGGGATTGGCAATGTTGCCAGCCTTCTTTATTTCTTCCCTGTTTATTTCCGGAAGGCCATAAATAAATTCCCTGTTTTGAAATACAGATTTTTCTTTCAATCTGAAATCCTGTGAAAGAGAAATGATTTTGATGTTTTCAGAAATAGAATTTTCTTCTAAAAACTTCACTGAATCTCCATGTCCAACACACAAAAAGAGTACGTCCACATTGTCATTCATTTCATTAGAAAACAACATGTCAGTTTCACCAACCAGATCCTGGTGAACGGAATGCAATTGCTTGCCTGCATTGCTTTTGCTGTGGATATAACTAATTTCTGCCGATGGATGATTGATCAATAATCTGATCAATTCTCCGCCCGTATAACCCGCTCCGCCAATAATTCCTACCTTGATTTTTTTCATGATTCAAATATTAATTCGGTCATTTACAATAGCCGGCTGAGAACAAAGAATAAATTCTAAATCTGAACTGCCATTATTAATTATTCTGTGTTTTTGGCCCGGAAGAATGTGCAGACCTTCATGCACAGACACTTCAATTTGTTTTCCTTCAACTTCAAGAGTTGCCGTTCCTGCTAAAATAAAAAAGAACTGTTGACTTTCCTGATGATAATGCATTTGCTCAGATGTGCCGGCGGGCATCATTTCATGCTTCACAGACAAACCAACATTTTCCACTAAATCCCAGCTTTCACATGAATTACCCCATTGATAATTTCTTTCAGGATCATATTTTGAAACGGCCTTAATCATTAGCATTTTTTACCGCCTGATAAATCGCTGTCTGATTGCCAAATATTTTGCTGAATCCTCTTACATCTTCACCGCTCCAGCCCGTATTCATCTCACCATATTTTCCAAATTTACTACTCATTAAATCATAAGGCGATTCTATACCCAAAATCTGAAAGCGATAAGGCATCAATTGAATGAAAACATCGCCGGTGACATTTTGTTGGGAGGAAGTAAAAAACGATTCAATATCGCGCATTGTTGGATCAAGCAATTGTCCTTCATGCAACCAGTTTCCATAAAAATCTGCCAACTGGCTTTTTAATGTTAGCTGCCATTTTGTGAGCACGTGTTTTTCCAATGCATGATGCGCTTTGATAATTAAAATAGCCGCGGCTGCCTCAAAGCCAACCCTTCCTTTGATGCCAATAATTGTATCACCCACATGAACATCGCGGCCAATTGCAAAAGGTCCGGAAAAGTTTTGCAAATATTGAATGGCTTTTACCGGATGATCAAAGTTTTTATCGTTAACTTGTTTCAATTCTCCTTTTTCAAAATGCAATTTTATTTCTTCCGGTTCATGCTTGCTTAATTGTGTGGGCCATGCTTCTTCAGGTAACATTCCTTTTGAAGAAAGTGTCTCTTTTCCGCCGACGCTCGTTCCCCACAAACCTTTATTAATCGAATAAACTGATTTGTCAAAATTCATTTTCACCCCTTTGGATTTCAGATAATCAATCTCTTGCTGTCTTGATAATTTCATGTCACGAATCGGTGTAATAATTTCAACTCCGGGAATCATAATATTGAAAATCATATCAAATCTTACCTGGTCATTTCCTGCACCGGTGCTTCCATGAGCTACGGCATCGGCTTTAATTTTCTTTACATGTTCGGCAATATGTAAAGCTTGTGAAACCCTTTCTGCGCTTACGCTTAATGGATAAGTATTATTTTTTAAAACGTTCCCAAAAATTAAATACTTTATAATATCGTCGTAATAGCTTTTTGTCGCATCCACACTTGTATGTGAGGCAACCCCAAGCGCTTTGGCATGATGTTCAATATGTTCCAATTCTTCTTTCGAAAAGCCGCCTGTATTTACGATAATGCTGTGCACTTCGTAATTCAATTCATCCGTAAAATATTTTACACAATACGAAGTATCCAATCCGCCACTAAAACCAATTACAACTTTTTTACTCATCTTTTGTCTTTTAAAAATTGAAGAAAAAACTTAAAATCGATTTAGCTTTTTCTGACTTTTTCTTTTTCAAATAATTAATAAGTCTGTTTTTTTTCAGGCGCATAAACCTTTCGTAAACCTTTGATTTTTTATGAAAATCTTTTGCCGTCTCCTCGGGTTTCTGATGGTCTTTGGGATCAAAAAGCATGGCCGTACATAAACAGTTTTTTCTGCCTTTACTCATCAGGATATCATAATTGACGCAGCTTTTACAACCTGCCCAAAAGTTGTCATCATCCGTAAGTTCAGAATAGGTTACCGGCTTGTAACCCAGATCGCTGTTGATTTTCATTACGGCGAGGCCTGTGGTAAGCCCAAAGATTTTCGCATCAGGATATCTTTTGCGTGAGAGTTCAAAGATTCTATGTTTGATACTTTTTGCAATTCCGGTTTTGCGAAATTCCGGTGCTACGATCAGGCCACTGTTGGCAACAAATTTTTCATGGCCCCAGGCTTCAATATAACAAAAGCCCACCCATTTATTTTCTTTTGTAACGGCAATAACTGCTTTCCCTTCTATCATTTTCTGGGAAACATATTCGGGCGAACGCTTGGCAATTCCTGTACCGCGCGCTTTTGCAGATGAAGCCATTTCATCTGTGATGACAGATGCGTGGATTATATCAGAAGGAATTGCAACACGAACAACAATATTTGATTGTTCCAATTTGCAAGAAATTTAAAATTTTAAAAAAGAGGGAGAAATTCGGTGGATATTTTTTCACTGATAGGGGCGGTTTCAACTGCTCGGCCTATCAGCATCCACGTCGTGATAAGTATACCGTTGCCGGGGAAAAGAAATGATATAAATTATTTGCTTTCAAGGCTTGTACTTTATAATTTTTATAAAATTGAAAAGCAAAAATAATATAATAATTATTACAGCGATGAATTTTTATAAAATATTTTGTTATGGTTTTGAAACCGTCATAGTAAACGGACAATAATTGAAGAATCTAAATTTTATTCAGACAGCGTTTCTGCTTTTTGTTTCACCCATCTTTGCAATGCTGAAACAAGTTTACGATCGTTGCTTAATCTGGGAACTTTATTTTGGCCGCCAAGTTTGCCAACGCTTTTCATATAATTAATGAAAGCATTTTTTTGAAGCACCTGGATTTTTAAAGGTTGTAAAATATTTCCTTTGATAAGATCATTATAATAAATATTTTTCTTTCTTAGATTATGATCTATTTTTTTTGCGAAACGGTCTAAATCTTTTGGAAAATTTTCAAATTCGATATACCATTCATGAAAACTTTTTTCTTCCGTTGTTGAAATATTCGGAGCAACAGTAAATTCGGTTATTCTGACATTTTCTGATTCCGCCGCTTTCATTAAAGATTCTTCCACCTCTTCTGCAATTACATGTTCACCGAAGGCGGAAATATAATGTTTCACTCTTCCGGTTACAAGAATGCGATATGGATTTAAGGAAACAAATTTTATTGTATCGCCAATGTTGTATGCCCACAAACCTGCGTTGCTGCTGATTATCAGAACATAATTTTTATTAAGCTGCACATCTTTTAAAGTAAGACGTGTAGGATTTTCTTTGGTAAATTCTTCTACAGGAATGAATTCGTAAAATATTCCGCTATTGGTATTCAGCAATAATCCTTCATCATTCTGGCTATCCTGAAAAGCAAAAAATCCTTCACTCGCCGGATACAATTCTATTGTGTCAATCTTCTTTCCAATGCTTTCAAAAAGCTTTGCTTTATAAGGTTCAAAATTTACGCCGCCCTGAACGAGCACACTAAAATCAGGAAAAATATCTTTTATTTTTTTGTCTGTTTTCTTTTCAAGTTCATCAAAATACATTTGGATCCACGGCGGAATTCCGCTGATCAAAGTCATTCTTTCATTCACTGTTTCTTCTACAATCTTTGATAATTTTTCTTCCCAATCCTCAATGCAATTTGTTTCAAAAGAGGGCAATTGGTTCGAACGCAAATAGCGTGGAATATGATGATTTACAATTCCGCTTAATCTTCCGGTGGGGATACCTCCCACCCTTTCCAATTCAGGAGAGCCACTCAGAAAAATCATTTTACCATCGGCAAATTCTGATTTTCCTGTTTGCGCCATATAGCATAACAATGCATTTCTTGCTGTGTCAATATGGTTCGAAATGGAATCTTTTGTAATGGGAATATATTTTATTCCGCTGGTAGTGCCGCTGGTTTTTGCAAAATAAATCGGGAAGCCTTTCCATAAAATATTTTGTTTTCCTTGTTTTAATTTCTCGATATAATCTTTAAAATCTTCGTACTCGCGAACTGGCACATTGGCAATATAATCGGCATGGGTTTTTATCTTTTCAAAATGATGATCTTTGCCAAACTCAGTCTTGATCCCGTTTTTGATCAATGCATTAAAAATGCTGTTCTGATCGGCAACAGCAGTGAGCATGGATCTTTTTATTTGCTTAGATATATAAATGGCAAAAGGTTTTGCCAGGTATGATTTAAATTTCATTTTCATTTCTAAAAAACTAATCGCTATTGACAAATTTACAAATAAAAGTTTTAATCCATCTTGGGCTATTTGTTAATAACAATTGCATGGCCATTCTTTATCAAGATCAACGCAGGTAATCAATACAAGGCCATCATTTTCAGGAGCAACGACAACTCTTATGTGTTGATTTTCGTGACTAAAACCTTCTAAAGCAAACGTACTGTCACCCTTTGAACCGGTGCCACTTTTGTTATAATTTACCTTCCCGTTTTTTATAATTTCTCTTATTTCATTTTCAGTAATGTGCCTGCAATCCATTCTGCATTTTGCATGTTTCGTCAAAATTAGATGGGTGATATTTCTAAAAGATTCATCATTAGAATTTCCATTTTTGAACCATGAAAATCCTTTTATAATCAGAAAAACAATGAGGATTATAACTAGAAAGTAAAAATTAGTTTTTCGTTTCAAAGTTTAGAAATTTTATAAAAGGTTTTCTGAACACATTTTTTTCACTTCAAAGAAAACTGTTATTGCGGAGGCATTGACAAGGTAAACTTTTGTTTTAATTCTGTTTTTTGCGACATCATCATTTTGTTATATTCAGCCATTCTTTTTTCATGTTCCATTTCGTCGGAGCCACCGCCCGTCCTGCGTTCACCTTCCCGCGTTCCTGAAAAACCATTCACATCAGTATTTCGCGAATCGGCTACGGACATTCCATTAATAATTACATTCAGTGAAATATCTTTCGAGATATCTTTCATGGTGAAATTGTTTCCGAATAATTCTTTTAAAGGAATTGCAATTTCATAAGTCAGTGTATTTGCCGAATCCCAATTGATGGCCGAATGAATTCCTGAAATATCATTAGAGGAAATAAGCCCATTTTTATTTGCAAAACCTTTTACTTCCATCGTCGTGTTTGATGCAAGAAAAACCGCGTGTTTGCTCAGATGAGAAGCAAGTGGATCGGGCTGAATTCTATCTTCCGAATTTGCAGATTTTTCCGCATGTTTAACTCCTATGGGGAAATTGATTGTTGATTTGTGTTTACCATTGATTTTATCGCTTAAAATAATTTTCATTCCCGATCTGATGATCTTCGCCTGGTTTAATTCGTCTTTTGTTTGAAAACATAAATAAAGATTGTTGCTGTCATTTTTAAAATCAAAAAATAATCTTGATTGATTGTCATAATGTTTCAGCGAGCTCCAATCCTGGATATTTCCATCGACGATAATTTTATTTTTCGTCCATTGAGCCGAAGTATTATTTTGTGCGAATGTTGATGAAGTGATAAAAAAAAGCGTTAATAAAAAGGACGGTTGTTTCATTTATTTTTTTTCCAAATCTATCATTTATCTACTTGCAAAAATCTTCGGTGTCATGAATTAGTAAATCTTTTTCTTTTTTAAATCTTATTCAATAAATGCTTATGGTAACCCGACAAATTCCAGCCTTTTATTTTCTTTTTCACGCATGCTTTCTATAATCTTTTATAGATTAACAATTCATCAACGCATTCATGTACGATGAAATTTGCCTTACCATGTGCTTTCTTTATTTTTGCTCATAATAATTTTCCGCTGAAAAAAGTTTCTAAAATATTTCTCAAAATTTTGCTGGGCATTCTGGTGCTGATCCTTGTGTTATGGATTTTGGTGCAAACAACTTTTTTTCAAACATTCATCATTCACAGAGTTGCCAACCGCCTTTCAAAAAATCTGAATACGACCGTCTCGATTAAAAAAATCGATCTCGAACTTTTCGATAAAATGTCTATGGAAGGCTTGTTGGTTTTGGATCGTAAAAAAGATACGCTGTTGTATGCCGGCGCTGCAAAAGTTAGTTTGACTGACTGGTTTTTTTTTAAAGATAAAATTACACTGAAATATATTGGCCTCGATGATGCATTCATCAATCTTCATCGCAGCGATTCTGTATGGAACTACCAGTTTTTGATAGATTATTTTTCCGGGCCGCGAAAGCAGAAAGCCGACACGTCCTCCAAAATGATTGCTCTTGATCTGAAAGTTGTGAATCTGAAAAATATCAAGATCTGGCAAAGAGACGAATGGCGCGGAGAAAATATACTGGCCTCTGTCAGAAAATTAAATATTCATGCAGACGAATTTGATACCAAAAACAGGATTATCGGCATCAGCGAAGTTACCTTAGATCATCCCTCATTTTCATTGTACGACTATACAGGTAACCGTCCGAGAGATACAACTTCACAACCCGAAAAAATAATTCCTGATGTAGAAGGATTGCAATGGAACCCACAGGGCTGGCGGATTTCAGCAAAAAGCATTTTACTTTCTGACGGACTTGCGGCTATTGAAAGTGAAGGAAAAGCAACGCTCACAAATGAATTTGATGACAGGCATATCATCCTTTCAGATATAAAAGGAACCTTTAAAAATTTTACTTTAATCGATGATACTTTGCAATCTGAAGTCCTTGTTTCTACGAAGGATCGTGGCGGTTTTGTTGTAAAAAAATTGAAGGCCGATTTTAAATTCACTCCGAAATTAATGGAGTTTAAAAACCTGGACATCATCACAAACAACAGCCATCTAAGAGATTATTATGCGATGCATTACAATCACTTTAATGATGACATGCAGGATTTCATTCACGCCGTTACGATTGATGGGCATTTTAAAAACAGCGAAGTGAGCAGCGAAGACCTTGCCTATTTTGCTCCTGAAACAAGATCATGGAATACCGTTTTTTCATTGAATGGAAATGCGCATGGAAAGATTGATAACATTACCGGGCAAAAGATGATCATTCGTGCGGGCGAACAAAATTACCTGGATGGTGATATTAGCTTGCGCGGATTGCCCGATATTGATAAAACATTTATTGATTTCAGATCAAAGGAATTAAGGACAAATTACAATGAACTTGCAAGGCTGATTCCTTCCTTAAAAGAAATTACCAATCCGAAATTAAGTGCTTTTGGCAGTATAAAATTTTCGGGCAGTTATACCGGCTACATCCGCGATTTTGTTACTTACGGAACTTTGACGACAGACATCGGAACTTTGCAAACCGATCTGCATATGCAGGTTCCGGCCCTTGGCAAAGCCGTTTACAATGGAAAAGTTTCTACTACAAATTTCCAATTTGGAAAATTTATCGACAACACAGAGATTGGAAATATTGTTTTTGACGGAAAGATAAATGGCAAAGGTTTTAATGCAAACGATGTTGACCTGGGCATCGATGGAACAATCAGTAAAATAGAATTTAACGGTTACCCATACACAAATATCATTGCTCATGGAACTTTTAAAAATAAACTTTTCAGCGGCACCGGAAGCATCAATGATCCACATATTGTCATTGATACTTTGGTTGGCTCGATAAATTTCAGTAAATCAAATCCGGAATTTAATCTTGAAGCAAATGTTACAAAACTTCACCTGAAAAGTTTGCGCTTTACAAATGACAGCATTTCATTAAAAGGAAAATTCCGTTTAAATTTTACAGGGAATAATATTGATAATTTTTTAGGCTCCGCCAAATTATACAATGCCGTTTTAAAAGATAACGGAAAGCAATTATCTTTTGATTCTCTAAAAATAAATTCTGAATTTATAAACGGAAAAAAATTATTAACCGTAGAGACAAACGAGCTGTATGCCAGTATTAACGGCACTTTCAATATTCTTGAACTTCCGGATGCCTTTCAATTATTTTTGAATAGATATTATCCCGCTTATATCAATAAGCCCAAAAGAAATCTCGAAAATCAAAACTTTTCATTTTTTATCAACACAAAGAATATAAGCGAATACATCAATTTAATTGACACAAGAATTGCCGGCCTCGATAATTCTGTCATTCACGGCGACATTAATATTGCCAAAAATATTTTAAATCTGCAGGCAGATGTTCCGCAATTTAATTATAGCAATATTACTTTTAATAGTGTTCATTTTTCGGGAACGGGAACAAAAGATACACTTGTTTTGCTGGGAAATATTGATGATGTTGTGATCAATGATAGCCTCCATTCTCCTGATGCAAAACTCAGCATCGTTGCCGCAAATGATATTTCTGATATCGCGATCCATGCAACTGGAAACCGGACGCTGAGTGACGCCGACCTTTCGGCACGTGTTCAAACAAATAAAAATGGTTTTAAACTTACATTCAATCCGTCCACATTTATCATCAATCAAAAACAATGGCAAGTTGCAAAAGATGGAGTGCTGGAATTAAATAAAAAAAAGTTCACAGCAAATAATATCCGTTTCTCTCAAAACGGACAGGAGATCTATGTTTCAACAGAACCTTCACTTGTTGACAGCAGCAATGATATTATCGTTGCTCTTCAAAACCTGGTGGTAGAAGATGTTACCCCATTTCTCCTGAAAACTCCAAAGCTTCAAGGTTTGCTCAACGGAAATATTCGTGTGAATGATCCGTTTGGAAAGCTCGCAGTGCAGTTTGATACAAGGGTTGATGAGCTTAGATTTGAGAGCGATTCTGTTGGTGTAATTATTGCAAGCGGCGAATATCTTTCTGGGCCGGCAAATTTAAAAGTGAACATGATCTCCAATAATAGTTTGTATAATTTTTCAGGAGACTTTGATTATCGTTTTAAAGATTCATCAATCAATCAATTGAGCGGCTCAATTGCTTTTAATAATTCAGAAATTCATCTTCTCGAAAATTATTTAGGAAATATTTTCTCAAACATTTATGGAAGAGTAACAGGCAAATTAAATATTTCAGGCAAAGCATCTGCTCCCAAATTGACAGGAAGTGTAATGCTTGACAAAACTGCATTGACAGTAGATTATACGCAATGCCGTTACACTTTAAAAGATAGTTCGATCATTACCTTTAATCCCGATGAAATTGATTTTGGAACTTTAAAAATAATTGATACACTTCATCATACGGCTACGCTAACGGGGAAAATTTATCATACTTTTTTTGATAATTTTTTCTTTAATGAACTTCATCTGCGAACAGATCCGATTGGAAACAGACCTGCAAAATTCACTTTACTAAACACTACAGCCCGCGACAATACTGAGTTCTATGGGCATGTAGTTGGAGAGGCGGATCTGACACTCAATGGTTTTATTACAGACATGAGTATGAATATTTCGGGCGAGCCGACAGATAGCAGCCATATTTATTTACCTACCGGAGAGACTGCGGAAACGGGTTCGATGGATTATTTGGAATTTATAAAATTTGGCCGTGAGATGACCGCTGATCTTCATGCACGAGAAAACACGAATATAAAAGTGAACATGGAACTTACTGCAAATCCCTTGGTAAAAATTGATGTAATTCTTGATGAAACGACGGGCGATGTGATCAAAGCGCAGGGCAGCGGAAAATTAAATATTACAGCAGGAACAAGAGACCCGCTGACCATAAGAGGAAGATATGATATTGAACAGGGGCAATACACTTTTAATTTTCAAACATTTTTAAAAACGCCTTTTACGCTGCAACAGGGATACATAGAATGGCAGGGCGATCCGTATTTGGCAAACATGAATATTGACGCCATTTACAGGGCAGAAAATGTAAATCTGAATAATATTCCGACAAGCACCGGCTATAGAAATATCAATGGCGATGTGGATATTATTTTTAAATTAAGGGGCACTTTAAAAAGCCCGCAACCTGAATTTGAATTTCAATTCCCTTTTGATAATCCTTTGAAATCTGACCCGATTGCAAGTGAATTTTTAAAGACAAGATACCAGGAAGATAAAACCGCGTTGATGAACCAGGTTGCTTCATTATTATTGTTCAATCAATTTATGACTACTGATCAGACATTATTGACAGGAAATAATACGGGTAATTTTGTAACAAGAAGTGTGGGGCAATTACTGTCGTCAACTTTATCAACTTCGCTTAATTCGTGGCTTCAAAAAGTATTAAATACAAACTCAGTAAACCTCATAACAAATATCAATACGGCCGATTTTAATTTTCAGAAAGGAGCAACGCAAAAAGAACTTCAGAACGTGGGAAATTTTGGTGTGAAGACTGCTTTTCTTAATAATAAATTATTGGTGACAGTTGCCGGAAACGTAGACTACAGGCTTGGCCAGACGGTTACCACTTCCAATTCAAACTTTTTATTTACTCCCGATGTTTCCTTTGAATATTTAATTTCTCCGGATGGAAGATTGCGCGTTATCGGTTTCAACAGAAGCGATGCAGATCTTGGAGATATTGCCGGCATTACCAGGAGAAACAGAACCGGAATTCAACTTTCTTACAGGAAAGATTTTGATACGTTTGCGGAATTTTTTACCAATGAAAAGAGAAGGGTGAAAGTGAAAAGATGAGAAGTTAAATAGAGGAAATAAAGGTTTTTTTAAGTAAACAAACAAATAGCGTGATTTTTTGTTTTGTCTACAACGGTTAGGCACAAACGAAAATAGAAATTAATGAACTCAGATACTAATAATAAAGTTCAATGATTTCTTTAATCGGTATAATCATTGGAATTTCGCGGCCCCCCATATTTATTGCTCCATTATTCTTTTGTTGGTTTTCAATTCTTAGATCCGGTTGTGACGGAGCCTGCACCGTTATTGTTTGTCTCCCAGGTTTTATATAATCTGGAACTGCTTCCCAACCTGGTGGGCCGGTAAGGCGTTGACTCAGATTTTACTTCAGTTTTTTTCTCCGCCGGTTCCGAAATGATATTAGTTGGTTTACTAATAACAACTGAATCAACAGGAGCAACAGGATTTTCCGCAGGCATCACTTTCGTTTCTGATTTAGTTACAGGGCTAATAATTGTGGCTGTATCTTCCGGAAGCTGAACGGGTTTATTTTCAGTTACAATGTGGGTTTCAGGAGCTGGTTTTGGCGGAGCTGGCAAGATTGTATTTGTATCAGCACTTTTTTTGGGCGGATAATATTTATCCATTAGTGGATGCGTTGATTTTTCATTAGTTTGAGAAAACCCATGCAATGAGAAGAACACCACAAAGATGAAAAGCAGCGCCAGCATTTTGTTTTGCATACAAACTTTTTCTTTTAAAGATATTTAATGTTAATGTCCGGAACCGTTTTTAAATAAAATTTTATCTAAATTTTAAATGGTACTTTAGTTAAATTAAAACAATGATCTTATGTCCAAAAATATTTCTAATAAAAAATTCTTCGGCTATACATTACCATTATGTTAATAAAAATAGGAATCCACAATAATTGTTGGTTTAATACTATCTTTTTTCTTAGACTTATTTCACTTTTTTTCTTCTTTCCATCAACTCACGAAACGTCGTCAGGACGAAGCCTTTATCTCTCAAAAACTTTTTAAACCCAGGATCGAGCATAGCCAACATGTCAGCTTTTCTTTTCTCGCCGCTATCGGTTATTTCTGGGAATATTTCTGAAGGATCGGTGCAATGCATGATCACCATTGTTACTCCGGGTTTCAGTTGGAGCAGAACTTTTTCATACAGATCCACACGCCATCTGCATAAAGCTGCATTATCTTTTATATTTGATGGTGGATTCCAATCATAACTGCTGTTCATAAGATCATCCAGCAGTGGTAACCCGGCGTTCCAGATTTTTTTTCCCATTTGCTGAAAATAAAGAAGTTGATCAGCACCTAAATTCATTTCTTTCTGAATGTACGTATCGTGGCCGCCTGGGAACATTAACGGAATTTGTTTTTCGATTCCCAATTGAATATACTTTTGCAAAAAATCGCCGCTGGCAAATAAAGTTCCCATGTGGGAATCAAGATGTGTTGGATGAAAACCCATTTTTTCGGCGCGGTTTAATTGCGCCCGGATTTCTTTATCTACTTCGTCAGCAGAGGCATGTTTTACAACATCCGAAACGTCGGCCCACATAGATCCTGTTGAATCAGTTAATCCCGGAACTGCAGCAGCACCAGCAAGCGGAGGCCAGCGATAATCTTTCCATTCCGACGTAAGCGTAAGATGCAAACCCGCGTCAATACCAGGATGCGCGTTGATGTATCGCACAATTTGAGGTACCCACGGACAGGGCATCATAACACTGGTTGAATTAGCGACTCCTTTTGCAAACACTTTTTCAATCCCTCTATTGGAACTTAAAGACATTCCTGCATCGTCCATGTGAAAAATAATAACGCGGGCATCTTTAGAAAAACCCAAGCGCTCTGCATAAGTACTATCCTGCGATTGAGCAGAAAAACTGTAAACGCAAAACAGTAGAAATAATATTAAATTTTTCATGAAAAAATTTTTTCTGAAAATTAACCAATCTTTGTCATCGTCAAATATTTTATTTTCACCAAAAAAGCATTTTTCGTGTGTCCATCACTGTTATGTTCTCTAAGAGCAATTAGTGAAGATTAAAAACAGGAATTTTATTTATTTATTTGTTTTCTACAGGGGAAAAATAAAACTTAAAAATTTCCGGGAAACGGGGTTGGATTAAAGAAGAAAATTAAAAAAGGATTTTGGTAAAGCTTGAAAAATCCAAGCCGTAGATAAATAGAAAAAGCCGTTTTTTGTTCGTTTGCTGTAACGATTCTGCAATTGATTTTTACAGTTTAGGCCCTTAAGGTTTTTAAAGTGGTCTGGTCTTTTTATTCTCCAATGGTTCCCGTCTTGACTTGGCCTGCCCGTTTGTAATTTGCAATAATAACTCCACCTGGTGTAACTGTACTTTCTGCTAATGTAAATGCTGCCGGAATCGGGCCATTGTTAAACAACTTTTTTCCTTCACCAAGAGTCAACGGATGAATCATGAGCCAGAGTTCATCCACCAGATCATTTTTTAGAAGCAATTGAATAAGTTCGCCACTGCCCCAAACCTGGATGTCAGAACCGTTTGAATTTTTAAGCTTTTCGATTTCTTCGAGGCTATTGAAAAAAACGCAGTTTTTCCAATCTGACTTTTCCCTGGTGCCGGACATAACGTATTTGGTAACGTCATTAATACTTGTCCAATAGTCAACATGTTCAGGCCAGTAATTTTCCCAAATCTCAAATGTTTTTCTGCCCAAAAGAAGATCGGCAGGTTTCATGAGTTTTTCCATAACTTTTCCCGAAACCTTGTCATCATAAGGTGCGACCCAGCCTCCATATTTAAAACCACCTGATGTATCCTCCTCAGGACCGCCGGGAGCCTGCATTACACCATCTAATGTAATCATTGATAATACGGTTATTTTTCTCATAATACTTCACCTCCTTTTATTTTATTCTTTAAAATTGGTTTGTTATGATACCGACTGAACGATTCATGACCTGGCAAATCTCGCCAATATAGATCATGTTATTGCAGTGTAAAGGCGACAATCTTAGTGGCTGAATACGACAGGTATTTAATATGGTTTAAGTATTATTCTGTTAATGAAAGAATGTTGCCATCCGGGTCTTTAAACCACGCAACTTTTGAACCGTTTGGAGAAGTCCAAACACCTAAGTCATCCTGCTCCAGGAAGTCATACTTTTCACAAAAGACGTTTTTGTCGTTTAATGATTTTATCGTTGAAGCAATGTCGCCAACATTCCAGCCCAAAACAGTAAACGCTTGCGGCTTTAATACCTGAACAGTTGTTACCCTTAATAAAGTTCCGTTTACTTCAAACTCTAAAGCATATTTGTCTTGCGATAACAAGTTCAAACCTAAAACATCTTTGTAAAATGATTTTGCTTCTTCCGGTTTTATTGTCGGCACAAACGCTTTAAGTTTTTTGTCAGCAAGCATATCCAATAAATTTTATTGAAATACCAATGGTGAAGTTAAATATAAAAAGTTGATATTTTTTTGTCTGCTGCGCCAGTCTCTTCAATCAGAGGTCAAGCTTTTTGTCCATTCTTCATAAGTCATTTCGAATTTAATTTCCTTTGTTCCGTGGGTGCCAACTTCTGTCCAGCCAGCCTTTCTATAAAACTGTTCTGCTCTTGTATTAAATGCGGTCCCTAACCAAACTTTATTTTTTGTCTTTGAAAAATACCAATCCAACATGATTTTGTGTAGTTGTCGACCAATGCCTTTTTTTTCAAATTTTGGATCTATAAATAATGCCCAAATGTTGTTTCCTTTCAAATCTGCAATTGCAAAACCAACGATTTGATTATCCATTTCACAAACCCAACCTTTCCCCCTTACAGTAATAAATTCTTCACAATCCTCGTCTGTCACTAAGTTAGAATCGGGCAAAGTGTTTTCCGTTACAGAATTTCTTACGATCTGAATTTGTTTTATGTCGTCAATTTTTGCTTCTCTTATAATCATTTTTGTCTGTCTGGTATTTTCTTATTGTAGGCTTTTGGCATTGAACATCCGGATGCAATTCAAGGAAAATTGATACGGCGCATTTCAACAATGCCGCAGCATAAAGACTGTTATCAAGTTGGATGTAAACGCTTTCTAAGGGATATTTTGTACTGTAGTTATTGATGGCAATATCAGCTCGTTGAGCTTCGGTAAAAGAATTGCCTGAAAAAAGAATAATTAAAACAATAAAAGCAGTCCTCATAATTTTTTCTTTTAAAGCTGTCCACAATTGAAAAATAGTTTGTGAAAGAAAAACATTTTTACGAATCCTCATGATATTAATCAATCAGAAGTAACATTAAAGATGGTACTTATTTTTCTGAATATAAAATCAATATCCCCGGTACTTTTCAGGATTATTCTTTTATTCGGATCAATCAAAATATATAAAGGGATTGCTTCAGCCCCATATAATAATGCGACATTTGACTTTGAATCCGAAAGATCTTGTCCCTGAATCCAATTCATTTTATCTTCTTTAATTGCATTTTTCCAATTATCTGCATCCTTATCTATTGAAATACTCAATAGCTGCAAATTTTTCCCTCTGTACTTTTGATACAATTCTTTCAGAGAAGGATTGTTCTCACGGCATGGGCCACACCAGCTTGCCCAAAAATCGATCAATAAATATTGGTTTTTAAAATTACTTAAGTTTATTGGTTTTCCTGACGTGTCTCTTACAGTAAAATCGGCGGCAATACTACCTAAAGGAATTTTCGAATATTTTTTATCATTTAAGTAAATGATATTGTTACTATTAATTTCTTTAATAAATAAATTATTTTTGTATTTCTCATTACGTGTTGAAAAAATGTTTTCTAATAAGTCTGTTTCAAAATTATTTTCTTTTGCTGTTGGCAATAAATAATCAAAGCATTGTTCTCCCAGCGTATCTATTTTATTATTATTCTTTGCAATAAATAATCGAATAACCGCTACACTAAACGGAGATGAACGATGTTGCTTAACCCAATGGATGAAAAATGCATTTATTTTTATTTGCTCATCACCTAATTCTTTATTTAGTTTAATAATTTCTAAAGAATCATTAGTTTGTTCTATTTTATTCTTGATTTTTTTGTATTTATCAGAAACAGAAATTGCACTTTTCCAGAAGTTATTTTGTTCTAAAGCGAGGCTGTCGCCAGTAATATCAGGATTTAAAAGTGCACTATCCATTTCTATCTGTATGAGTAAATTTTCCTTGATAAATACAGGATATATTAAAGCCTTCTGTTGATTTGGAAAAATTATTGAGTACAAAGCTCCTTTTGAAACCGGAATATCGAATTTGAAACTACTTTTATGTATGAAAGCTGAATCAGTATATCCAGCGTTAGATTTAAGCAGGACTTTATCATTATCCTTAAATGCTATTGATTTCCCGGTAAGAATTGCCGCATTTTGAGAGAATGAGGTTTGAAAAGAGTGTATAAATATTACTATAATAAAAAACTTAATAAAAGTAATCATATCTTTCTGTTAATTAGATCTGCTACAGCTGTTGACGTCTCGCCAACAGTTAAAAATCTCATCAGAAATCATTAAAATGGGTAAGAACGGTGAAGTCCTTCATCCCGTTTCATAAAACCTTGCTGATGAATATTTATAATCCTCCGGTTTTTCTGCGAGGTACCAATGTGGTTCACATGGATTAAAGTAGGTGTAATCAAACTTTTGCTGAAATTTTTTTTTGTCCAGCATTCTGTTCACTATAGACTCCCTTTGACAAACTGATATTTCCGGTCTATCTTATTACAAAATGATTTTCGAGAAGTGGCTCATTATCTATTTTAATCTTTTCCTAAACTCATGAACCGTAAAACTAAGTAAAGATCCTTGGATATTTCTCCTCTCAAATTTATCAGATATTTTCTAAATCATGTGAAATGGCCGGGCATAATCACGAATGCTTTTATCGTGCATTTTTGCTCTTTTACCAACTATTCAAATGAATCAAGAATGATCTGTTTATAACTATCATCTTTTAAAAGATGGCACCAGTTAAAAATTCAGTATGATAATTTTAAAGCATCAGGTCGTTTTACCGATTTACCGTCCTGATTAAACTTCAACTGATTTGCAAGAGTTTCTGTCCAAGTGCTTGTGTTATTGTCTAAACTACTCCATATTATTTTTCCTGTTTGATCTAATAAAATTTCCTGTGGAATAGCTTGTATTGGCTTAAAAATAGACTCCATCTCCCCTCTTCTAAGGATTTGAACCCAATTGCTTGTACTATCTTTTTGTATAGCTTTCTTCCATTGATCTTTATCACGGTCTAATGAAACAGCAATGATTTCAAAACCTTTAGAATGATATTGATTGTAAACCTTCTTTAAATGTGGTGTTGCTTCTCTGCAGGGCGCACACCAGCTTGCCCAGAAATCTATCAATACATATTTGTCTCTAAAGTCGTTTAATGAAATATGCCTATTTTTAATATCATCTGCCTGAAAGTTTGAGAGGTAATTGCCCGTCGTTAGTTTACTTCTGATTCCTATTTCTTTCAAACAATATAAACCAGCCCTACTATTTTTCACCCTAGTACTAAGTGCCTCATATAATGGTTTGATTAAGTTTACAGGATAGCGATTAACAATCAATAATCCACTTAATTCAGTAACGCTGACGTAGGAGCCTGGATGGCTTTTAATAAAGTTCAGTCGCTTATTTATTGCTTCATCGTAAAGCTCATTTATTCTGGTGCCTAACTCTTTTATTGTTTGTTCCCCTCGTTGGTTATAGTTTTTTTGATTCTTAAGCGCTGAATCCAAAGTTGCTTTTTGCTTTTCTAAATCACTTGTCTGAGCAGAAATTTGGTGTAGTTCATTCTGTAGTGAGTCGTTTAATTCCTGCGTTTTAGAACCTTTCATCTGCATCTTGTCAAAATGGTTTTCTTCTATTACAACACTTTGATTACCGGCTTCAAGAAAAAAGTTTGAGAAATTTCCGCTTTTATCTGAACCTATAAGATGTGCAAAGGAGGGTTCTTTAACCTTACCCTGAAATTTGAAGTCGCCATTTTGCAAATAAGATGTGTCACGCACATAAATACCGGAAGTGTCAGGAAACCATAAAACTATGTATCCTGTGTCTCTCCCAATTAGTTTCCCTTTCAACTCGAAAAAGTTACTCTTATTTAAACTTTTAACTTGTCCTGAACAAATATAGAAAAGACATAGTGTCAATATGGTAAGGCAAGATTTCATATGGCTCAAATTGGACTTACGTCCAGGGCCTGAAGGTGGGGAAATGAAATTTCCTTCTGCTGGGACCATCGGTTTTTTTAAGAATTCTAATATTGAAACTTTGTTCCTGCCGTTTCATATAGGTTTGGAATGGAATACACAATAGAGATTTATAATATTAAATTCATTGTAAGTAATTTTAATGTCTGCATCAAATCCTTACACGCAACTTCATTTTTTTACAACTCTGCGTTTCCAATATCCCATAAGCGCTTCGTTTTTTGTATTGTTGAATTGCGTAAAGCCAATTGCCAGTCCAAAGTAATATTTTTATTTAATTCGTCCAAACATTCGGAATATTTATTAAAGCTTCTTTTACATTCAAATATTTCCCCATGTTTGATTAAACCTTCTGAAGTATTGCTGGTTATTATTGTTAGCTGATTTAGACCTAACAGGTTTTTAAAACCTGTTAGGTCTTTAGGAAGATTTCAGCGGGAACAGTACAGTTTAGTCAACTTGCTTCTTAATCCAATTTGTTATTTCATCTAAGGCTGCCGGAGAAAATGTTTCTTCAATTTTAGAATACTCGCCCGGTAAACCAGTCTTGCAATTCTGAAAAAGATGATTCAAATTGGGAAACAATTTTGTCGTTACATTTCTATTTCCACCTTTTTTCAGTGCAGTTTTTATCGCAATCAAATTTTCGGGCGGAACTTGCAAATCCTTTTCGCCATCAATTGCTAATACAGGACATTTCACTTTTTCTAATGTTGGTGCAGGATTATATTTTAGAAAATAAATCATCCAGGGGGTTGTTATTGAATTAGTAATTGTGTTTACCTGTTCTTCCGGAAGTTTATTGCCGAAGCTTTGTTTGAAATAAGTATTGAGTTTATTTTTTAAATTAGCTTCGTCTGTATCTGATTTTAAGATCATATGATATGCACCACTAAAAATTTCCTGTCCTTTAGAAATTTCTTTTTCATCAATGCCCATTGCCTGTTCAATTTTTTTCTTTTGTAACAGCATTAATTTATCACCTGAAAGTCCCGTCCCGGCAAGTAAAACAATAAAATCAACATCTTTGGATTTAGATGCAACCATTGGCGCAATGATTCCTCCTTCGCTGTGTCCTATTAAACCTATTTTCTTTACATTAATTTCTTTTCTGGTTTTTAAATAGGAAATAGCACTCTCTACATCGGATGCAAAGTCGGCAGTGGTTGCCGTTTTGAAATCTCCTGTTGATTGAGCAACGCCTCTGTCATCATATCTCAAAACAGCTATACCATTTCTTGTCAAATAATCTGAAATTACAAGAAATGGTTTATGCCCCAGAATTTCTTCGTCTCTGTTTTGAGGTCCACTTCCGGTTATTAAAATTACCACCGGATAAATTCCTTCTTTTTGTGGCAGGGTTAAAGTACCGGCTAAGGTAACATCAGCTTTATTATTTTTAAAAGTTATCCCTTCGCAATAATAAGGATAAGGTTTTGCCGGTTCCTGGGGTCTGACGACTGTTTCATTTTCCGTTTTTTCTTTTGATAAATTTAATGGAAAAGGCTTCCCGCCTTGTTTGAAAGTGCCTATAATACTGTCGTGCGCTAAAGTTCCTTCATATTCAAGTCCCAAATTTGATGCGGTAATTTTTAAAGTTGAGTTTTCGAAATTTGTAGAAGTGGTTGGAATTCCTTTGGCGCCCTGGTCGGGACTGTCCATTATAGAACTGTATCCGGTATCAGTTTTATTTATATGGAACACAACTCTTAATTGTATTCCTTGAGTTTTTAAAATTCCATTCCATTGTCCTGTAATATCCTGGGCTTTCATTGAATAAGAGGTTGAAAAGGAAAAGAGTAAAAATAATATTGTTTTCATTTACGCTTTTGTTAGATATTTCAATAGATATTTTAAAATGATTATCTGCAAATTATTTAGGCAAAATTATCATCATCAAAATTATCACGACAATAATTGCTAAAATGGAAATTGGATTTGCAAAGTTTACTGTCCAGCCTGCATATTTATCCCTTTTGGGTGGAAATATTCTTTTGTCTTCTTTGTTGAAATAGAAAATGCCCCATTTCCAATTGTCTGGGTCGTTATGCCAATTCTCAAAATCTTCCTTTGTTGGTTTTTCACCTTTTGCCATATTTTTATTTTGTAGAGTGTTGCTGTTAAGTTTCTGCTAATGGTAGGCATGGAAGAATTCCTTTCTGCCCGAACCCGTTGCCAAATTTATAATTAAAAGCTCATTGTTATTATTATGGCTAAATAAAGTCTGCCAAATTATAAATAAAAGTTGATTAGACATTTGTTCTTAACTTCAACTTTGTAAAATAATCAGGTAAAATAAACCCTGACATTAAACAATTAAATAAAGGAAATCTCGATAACAGCAAAATAATTGGTGAATGGAATTCGACCCAAATAACAACGTTGTTAAACTCTGTATCCAAGGTATGGTCATGGAAGAAAAAAATAAACCTGAAGAAGCAAGCAGACTATTTCTTCAGGCGTGGAACGAAGCGACAAACGACTTTGAAAAATTCATTGCTGCATTTTATGTTGCCCGACATCAAAAAAGTGCTTCGGGCGAATTAAGATGGCTGGAAACAGCTTTGCAACTGGCATTAAGAGTAAACGACGACTCAGTTAAGGAAGCTTTATCGTCTCTATATTTGAAGATTGCCAAATGCTATGAGAAGTTGGGCGACCCTGACAACGCAAAAATAAATAATGAATTAGCCATTTCGTTCACAGACCAACTTTCTGACAAGGGGCCCTTTTATCACGGGACGAAAGCAGATTTGAAGATTGGCGATTTGCTGATAGCGGGCAGCAGATCAAATTATAAGAGCGACGTCATTATGAATCACATTTATTTTACAGCCTTGGTTAATGGAGCAGGACTTGCAGCAGCTTTGGCCAAAGGCGATGGACGTGAACGAGTTTATATCGTTGAACCAACAGGAAAATTTGAAAATGACCCGAACGTTACAGAAAAAAAATTTCCGGGCAATCCGTCGCGTTCTTACCGAAGCCAGGAGCCACTAAAAATTGTTGGAGAGGTAACAGAGTGGGTAAGGCTCACGCCGGAGGAACTCCAAAAATGGCATGAAAAGTTGGCAAATAACAAAGGAGAAATTATTAATTAATACCTGAGCCAACGACGATCACTTCCGAAACTTCCGGATTTGTTGTTATTCCTGCTGCTATTGGTGTCCCGCAACAGTATATTATGCGGATGATTTGGCATTTGGAGCCAAAGCCTATCGAACCAAGGATGAATGTAAATACAAAAAGCCGAAATTTCTTCGTCTACTGGAAGTGTTGATGATCAGTCCTAACAGGTTTCAAAAACCTGTGAAGTCTTTATGGAATAAAAAAATCAAAACTTATTTGGGTTTTACACAGTTCGTGTTGCCTGCTGTAGGTCTTCAATGATTAAAGTTTATCTGATAGATATTTGGCCACATTTTTCCCGTCACATATATTTTATCAGAAACCGAATCATATGCAATACCATTCAAAACGTCCGCCCTCGAATTTTTATTTCTGGCATCTTGTGTTAAAAAACTAAGGTTTAATTTTCCAACTATGTGGCCAGTTGAAGGGTTAATCTTAACAATAGAATTGTCCATCCAGATATTTGCATAAATGAAACCCTTTATGTATTCCAACTCATTAAGGCTGTCTTGTGGCATGCCATTTTCGGTCACATTTAATATTCGAACCGGTGCAAGCTTTGTGGGATCTAAAAAAGTCAATCTGTTTGTTCCATCACTCATTATTAAATTTTTGCCGTCAGTTGTCAAGCTCCATCCTTCCGAATTATCGTATTTGAATTGACCAATCCTTTTGAAAGAATTAGCATCATAAATAAATCCTATCTGGCTTTTATAAGTAAGTTGAAATAATTTGTTGCCCAAAAAAGTGATACCCTCACCAAAATACCTGGTCCTATCAAGTTCAATTTTTTTCGACAATTTTCCTGTCGTCAAATTGTCTATTCCTATTAATGAATTAGTTTGAGGGAGATCGTCCGGAGAACCTGTACTTTCAAACAATTCCCCGTTGTGAAACAAAAATCCTTCTGTAAATAATGTTGTGTCATGTGGGAAATAATGAGGCACTGAATAACTGATAAGTGGAACAATCGATTCCCTAACGTTAGTTTCAGATGATTTAGAATTACTCCTACAACTAAAAACCGTGCTTAATATTAGTGTCCCAATTAAAATTTTTTTACTTTTATAATGCATTTTTGAGTTGAGAGTTTTTTATAGCAGGCAGGCGCATGTATTTCCGCTAATATACGCTGCTTCTTCTCGCAAACAATTTTTTTCAATTCTTAATTTTCGGGTATTTATCAAAAAAACGCGGTTGTGTTGCTATAGCGCAAATACAAGCTACGACAGTTTCAAATCATCCAAAAGGGCCTGGTCACTTTCAATAGACCCTTATTAGTCGAGTGAAGTAGATCGGCATTCTCCTGATTATCAGATCTAACAGGTTTCAAAAACCTGTTGGGTCTTTACGGGAAAATTATTTTTTCAGATTAATGATCTCCGTTTCTATACCGGATACATTCTCTGCTGAAGGATAAACAGTTTGAAAAGTGAGTGTTGCAGTATGTGAAGTCAAATTACTAATTACATAAGTTCGTGATTCAACAGGGTTAATATAGTGTCCTGCAATAGCGCCACCTAAAAAATAATTTGAAATTTCAACTTGATTGTTTGAAGTAACATTATATTTTGCTGAATCATAAAGCGGGGCAAATAAATCACTATCTAACTGAATGCCAAGTGTTCCATTTGAGGTAAAATTAAAATGATCTTCGGGTTGTCCAATATAATTTCCGTTGTACAAAGTACTATCTCTTAAATGTACAATAAAGTTAGAGTTCAAAATTGAATCATTTACAACACTCCACTTTCCCACTAGGGAATTCATTTCATGATTTTTTTTCGAGCAAGAAAATTCTATGAGAATTGTCAAAATAAATGATAACATTAATAATTTTTTTTTCATACTAACCATATTTAAATTAAAAGAGAATAGAGGATTATGTCAAAAACTATTGAAACTGATAAGTTTGACAACTAAAGGTTGAAGAACGTTGCATGATGTTCAGCGACCGCGTTACTGCTAACGTTGAGGCTATGGTCTGGCATTTTATAATTTCCCGTCCAAAACCAAAGCCGAATGCAAACACAAAAAACCGAAATTTCTTCGTATGCCGGAAGCGCTGGTCTTTTCAAAAAAACCTGTTAGGCCTCCTCATAACCTTTTATCATGTATTGGTCATATCCTTAAAAGAATTTAACTTTTTGTAACCAATCTGAATCCCGTTAACTCTATCCCTCTGAGAACAATTACCCCGAAGTGACTTTAGCATCCGGGAAGATTCATATTATTTCACAATAAATAAAGCAATAGTTTATGAAAAAAAAGTTTGTAATTCCTGCGCTGCTTTTGATTGCTGCGTTTGGACTCTTTAGTTGTAATAAAAGCGATATGGGCCACCCACTTCCTCCGGGTGAAGGGAGTTTAAATTTACCTCCATTGGATCCGAAATTAGTTGAACAAGGCCAGCAAGTATTCCGATATGAAACTTTTGGTGATGAATCATTTTGGACAGATGTGTTACATATGAACCAGGTGATTGAAACCGGCGTAAGCCCCAATACAGCTCTGGCTGTAGGTTTAAAGGTAGACGCATCCGCTTTGCCACCCGCTGTTGTTGACGCTATTCAAAAGGGACAAGTTAATTTAGATGATCCTCAAACTACACTTGCCCTGTTACAACTTAATGCAGTCGTTGGGGTAAAAGGCCAGGTAAGTCAAGGTACGGATGGCAAATTAAAGTTGGATAGAGTAGGCATTACCTGCGCGCTGTGTCATTCAACGGTTGATAATTCTTTCGCTAAAGGTATAGGAAAGCGTTTGGACGCGTGGCCAAACAGAGATCTAAATCCAGGATTGATTATCTCATTGTCTCCTGCCCTAGACGCCACAACTAAAGCTACTTACGCTTCCTGGGGGCCTGGCATGTACGACCCAAGGTTCAACCATGATGGCTTGAGCAACCCGGTTGTCATCCCCCCTGCATTTGGTTTATACGGTATTCCTAAAGCTATTTTTACGGGTGATGGAGATGTACAACATGAACCTGCAGGGCCTGTGGCTTATTGGAACAGATATGTATCGGTTACCCAAATGCACGGTCACGGTTATTTTGCTGATCCGCGTCTTAATTGGGTGGTAGATCACAGGGAAGGTGATGATTTGGTAACAGACAAACTTCCGGCTTTACAGGCTTATCAATATTCTATCTCAGCGCCTACTCCCCCCGCTAATTCTTTTGATGCTATTGCCGCTGCCAGGGGAAAAGTGCTCTTTATCGGAAAAGCAAAATGCGCAACTTGTCATTCCGGGCCTTTATTTACTGATGTTACTGACGGTGGAAAATTACATCCTCAAAGCGCGTCAGTGGCAATTGATAAAGATTATGTAAACCGGTCGGCTACGAAGCAATGGAGAGTTACCCCATTGAAAGGTATTTGGCAGCACGCACCTTATTTTCATGATGGTTCCGCAAAGACCCTGACTGCCGTAGTAGAAAGATACAATCAGGAGAGAAATCTTAAGTTAAGTGATGCGGAAAAGGCTGATCTTACTGAATATTTGAAATCTCTGTAAACGGTCAGGACGCTTGCCTTTCAGGGGGCCTGAGCGATTTGTTTCATCTTGAATCCACAATATAGACCTCTAAAGCGTTCCGATCTTCCCGGTCGGGGCGCTTGCCTTCCGGCGCCTGGACGATTGTTCACGGAACAGTTCAGGCCTGCCCGGGCGGGGCAGCCTGCTTAAAGATTAACCATGTTTAAATCATTGGAACCGAAATGACACGTTTAAAAAAGTTTCTGTTTTCGACCCGTACCATGACGGTTCTTTTGCTTTTATTTGGCATTTCCATGGCTGTGGCGACTTTCGTGGAAAATGATTATGATACTCCAACTGCAAAAACACTTATCTACAATTCGACCTGGTTTGAAATTCTGATGCTTTGGCTGATCGTGTTGTTTGCTGCCAATATTAAAACCTACCGCCTTTGGAAAAGAGAAAAATGGCCATTACTGGTATTTCACCTGGCTTTTATTTTTATGTTTATTGGAGGGGCTATCACACGCTACGTCAGTTTTGAAGGGCAAATGCCGATTAAAGAAAATGAGACCACCAATGAAATTATCAGCGACCTCACGTATTTCAAACTGAATGTCACCGATGGGAAGAAAACACTCAGTTATGATAAGTACCCCTACATGATGTCTTATTTTAATTCTAAAGACACCAGGTGGCCTTTCAAAAGAACTTTTAAACAGGATTACCAGTTTGACAATAAAGTTATTTCTTTAAAGACCCTTGACTATATCCCGTTGGCCAAAGACTCTGTTCAAACAACGATATCGGGAAAGAAGATGCTCAACATTGTATCTATAGGACAAGGAGGCAGATTGAATAATTATATTTCCGAAGGAGAAACCAAAGACATTGAGGGAACGATATTTAGTTTTAATAATCGGGTGCCGGACGCGGTTCAGCTAATAGAAAAGGATGGTACCATGTTGATTACCTCGCCGGCCGATGCGCAATATATGTCTATGGAAGGACAGCAAAAGGGCGTGGTGACTGATTCTTCATTATTGGCTCAACATTCGGGTAATATTAAAGCGAATGAGACTGCTACACTGAATCACAGGGCGCTTTATACTATTAACAACACCAACTTTATCATTCCTAAAAGCGCTTTCAGAGGAAAAATAGTTTATTACCATGGGGACAAAAACAACCCGGCGGATAAAAATCTTTTGGCGGCTATCCAGGTACAATTAAGCTCGGGAAATGAAAGCGATACGCTGTTGATCAAAGGTGGAAAGGGTGTTACCGGATTCAACAAAACTGTAAGGATCAATGGGCTGAATGTCTCTTTGGGATTCGGTTCCAAGATACTTTACACGGATTTTTCTTTACGTTGTGATGATTTTCTGCTCGACCGTTATCCAGGCTCAAATAATCCATCTTCTTATGAAAGTAAGATAACCGTCATTGATAAAGGAAAAGAAAAAGAGCATCATATTTACATGAATAATGTAATGGATTATCGCGGCTACCGGTTCTTCCAGGCAAGTTATTTCCCGGATGAAAGCGGAACCATCCTTTCTGTAAACGCTGACAGGTGGGGCACCAATGTTACCTATCTTGGGTATTTTCTATTATTTACCGGAATGTTTTTTACGCTATTCTGGAAAGGCACTCATTTCTGGAAATTGAATGATTCATTAAAAAAAATGCACACGAAAAGTTTTATTCTTCTTCCTTTTTTATTGCTTTTGGGTGCCGGAATCAATTCTTGTTTCGCTCAGAATAGTGCGATCACAACAAATGATATGACAATCCTTCCACAGCAGCAACCGGGACCGGACGCCCAGTTTGCAAAACCTGGAGAACTTGGATCCAACAGGATTATTGACCCAGTTCATGCTGAAAAATTCGGGCACCTCCTTGTCCAGGATTTTCAGGGACGCATTGAACCTATGGATACACACACGCTGGAGCTACTTAGGAAGATTTATAAGAAAGATAAATATCAAAAAGGAACACTTACGCTGTCTTCAGAACAATGGTTTATTTCCATGCAGGTTGACCCCGGTTATTGGGCCAATGAACCGCTGATTAAAGTAGGCCAAAAAGGAGGCGACGAACTCATAAAAGAAACTGGCGCCAATGCCCAAGGTTATACTTCTTATGCCAATTTGGTTGACCAGAAGACCGGAAATTTTAAGTTGGAAAAACAATACAACAAATCTTTCAGCAAGCGAAAAGCCGACCAATCTAATTATGACAAAGGAATTATAGAAGTTACAGAACGATTTAATATTTTTAGCAGTATCGCTTTCGGATATTATACCCAAATTATTCCGGTAAAAAATGATCCGGCACAAAAATGGAGAAGCTGGGTTTACAGCTCTGACGAAAACACTGCAGAGATTGATCATGCAGCACTCCCCCTTTTAACCAATTACTTCAATGGAGTAAAAGAAGGTTTGAAAACCGGGAACTGGAACAAAGCGGATAAAAGTATTGAAGACATCAGCGAATACCAGCAGGTTTGGGGTAAAAAAATTGTTCCTTCATCCTCAAAAGTGAACCTGGAAATTATCTATAATCATCTAAACGTTTTCTTTTGGCTGATGATCGCTTACAGCCTTTTGGGCGTGTGTATGATTATGCTTGGTTTTGCGGAAGTGTTTTCGTCAGGGTCAAAGTATAATCGCATGATCCGGATTCTGACCAAAACATTTTTATTTATAATGGTTGCAGCACTGGCCATTCAAGCGATAGCTTTAGGTGTTCGCTGGTATCTTTCGGGGCATGCTCCCTGGAGCAACGGTTATGAGGCTATTGTATTTATTTCAGGAATCGGTGTGCTTTCAGGACTGCTTTTGTACAGAAACCGGAACGCCTTTATTCCTGCAGCCGGAGCTTTGGTCGCCATGATCATGATGGGATTTGCACACGGAGGATCCATGCTTGATCCGCAGATCACTCCTTTGGAACCCGTTCTAAAATCTTACTGGCTTATGATTCATGTAGGCATTATCACTTCCAGTTACGGATTCTTTGGGTTGTCGGCAGTATTGAGTACGATTTCATTGGTCCTGTTCGCCGCAAAGCCCACTAAAAAAATAGAGCATTCCATCAAAGAGATGACCATCGTAAATGAAATGGCTTTAACTGTTGGGCTTTTTGCCCTTGGTGTAGGAACTTTCCTTGGAGGAATGTGGGCTAACGAAAGCTGGGGAAGGTATTGGAGCTGGGATCCCAAAGAAACGTGGGCATTTATATCGGTTATATTTTATGCCGTGGTACTTCACCTGAGGTTGGTTCCGAAGCTCAGGGGCAAACTAACTTTTAATATTGTAAGCCTGTGGGCGATATGGTCTATCATATTTACTTATTTTGGAGTAAATTATTATTTGTCCGGATTACATTCCTACGCAGCAGGTGACCCTATGCCGGTTCCAGCCTGGATTTATATTACTGCAGCCGGAATGCTCACTTTATCTCTAACAGCTTATTTCAGAAACAAAGGAAATAAGAAACAGAAAGTGCAGATATAGGAGCTGTAATTTTCAGTTGGCAACAAGCCGATTCAATACGAAAGATGAAGGGAAATATAAAAAGCTGAAATTTGTTCGTCTGCTGGAAGTATAGTTGACCACCCGTAAGGTGAAAGCAAAGGATTTGCTTTTTAAAATGTATTCTTCATTATCAATTCTCAATTATCGATTATTTTCCCCTCAACAATTGCCAATGATTTTTTTACATGTTCATCAGCAGATATATGATCGGTTTTCGATGAAAAGACAGCTACAATCTTGTCATTTTTATCAATAACAAATGTTGTCCGTGGGATGAAGCCATGGGTAACCTGCTTACCGGTCACATCTTTAACACCCGGTTGTGGAGGTGTCAACTCCAGACCATAACTTGCTGCAATTTTACCAGCTGCGTCTGAAGCCACGGGGAATTTACCTGCACAATAATCCGGATCAGATGAGAACGACTTCAATCGCTGAATATCATCTGCGGACACACCAATAATGGTGGCACCTGCTGCTGTAAATTGATCCTTCATTTCGGCAAAAGTGTGTGCTTCCAAATCACAGCCACCTGTGTAGGCAGCAGGATAGAAGTATAATACCACTGGTCCTTTTGCAAGTGCTTTTTTTAATGAAAAGTTGAATTCATTGCCGGCCTGGCTCGCCTTCGAAGTAAACATGGGCGCTGTCGAACCCTTTGACAAAACCTTCGGTTGCGCAAAACTATAAACGTTAACGAAGAGCAAAAGCCCAAAAAATAAAAAGAGGGAGCGATAATTTATCTTTGACATGGTGAATTTGTTTTTGATACAATATTAATCACTAACAAACTTACAAAGAATTGGAAGATAAATCGCAGAAAGAATTATTAAGCAGATAGGAAATTATGGTCTGGCGTTTTATAATTTTCGCCCGGAACCAAGCTGATTTTAATAACCGAAGCCGAAGGCAAAGATAGAAAGCTGATATTTGTTCATCTACGGGGAGTATTTTAGACTTAACAGGTTTCAAAAACCTGGTCTAAAATGTATTAAATATGTTTCCAAAAATGAAATCCCAAAATTGAATACCCCAAATTATAATAAAATTTGTGTGATTTTGAATTTTGGACATAAGTGTTTAATTCTATTGTTTTGTATTCATTTTTCTTTGCCCAGTTTTCGATAAATTCGAAAAGCATTTTACCAAGCCCCCTGGATTGCTGAGAACTGTCAATAACCACATTGTCCACTTCTAATTGCTTTCCCGAATAGAGCCTTACGGTTGTCCAGGCACTTGAAATACCTATCAGTTTGTCGTTTAGAAAAACTCCAAAGCATCTATAGGTTTCAAAATCAAACATCTGCAACAAATAGGTTCTTATTTGTTCTAAGGTTAGTCTAGGATTTAGCTGTTGGCCGAGAATTGCAATATCTTCTATATCATTTTTCGTCAGGATTCTAAAATCAGGTTTATCATTCATTTATTTGTAGATTGTTTTTGTAAGTTCACAAACGGGAGGTATTGCGAGGCGGGATTTGTAATCTTAGCCGGAAACCAGAACCGAAGGTAAATACAAAAAAGGAAAATTTTTTTGTTTACTCGATGTACTGCCGATTAGACCTAACAGGTTTTTGAAACCTGCTAGGTCTCTTTCATAAAAGTTGTTTATTTTTCAGGGTTGCCAATCTTTGGGTTTGCAGGGTTTGCACTAATATAAAAGTTAGCTTTGCGCCAAACAAGGGTATTTCATTTCTTTTTTTACCGGGAGATGAACTTCTATCCAAATTCCTCTGCTTCGGAAATGATTGTTCCATCTTCATTCTGAACCTCGTTTTGCCAATTTTCCCTCTGCTGCCAGCCAAAAGAGTGAACCTAATTTCATTTCCAATATTGTTTTAGTATTCTTCCATAAAGTTAATCTTTCAAAATTTGAATTTGGATCTAAGCACTAAAACCTGGTCACGATTTGTTGGCTAAAATTTCGCACTTTTGCCGCGATTGCTTAAAGCAAGTTTGCGGCTAATGATTCATTTATAGAAGCACTATGAATAAGGAAAATGGGAACCCAGGTATTTTAAATACGAAAAAGCATTTTGAAATTCTTGATGGATTGAGAGGTGTCGCTGCGCTGGCTGTTGTCATTTTCCACTTTATGGAATGGATCTTCCCCGATTCCAGCCAAAACTTTATCGGCCATGGTTTTTTAGCGGTTGACTTCTTTTTCTGTTTATCCGGGTTTGTAATCGGATATGCTTATGATAACCGGGTCGGGAAAATGGGAATTGCAGAGTTCTTCAAGTCGAGGCTGATCAGGTTGCATCCTTTAGTGGTGTTGGGTTCTATATTGGGATTACTTGCCTTCTTTTTAGATCCGTTTGCATCACCCATCTCTTACAGCGCAGGCAAACTTATTTTACTTTTTATTTGCACACTTCTTCTGATCCCGCTTCCCCTGATGGAAGATCGGGCTTTTAACCTCTTTGGCTTCAATGCTCCATCCTGGTCACTTTTCTGGGAATATGTTGCCAATATTTTTTATGCATTCGTTCTTTATAAAGTGGGCCGTCGCATGCTGGCGGTATTAACCATCCTGGCCGCTGCAGGCATTTGCTTCGTTAGTTACCGGGTAGGAAATTTACTTGGTGGATGGTCAAAAGATAATTTCTTAGACGGGGGCGCCCGGGTAGCATATTCCTTCTTAGCTGGCCTCCTTGTTTACCGTTCTAATTGGATCATTAAAAACCGGTTTGGATTTGGAGGCCTGGCCATTTTATTGTTTTTAGCCTTTATCATGCCAGGGTCTGAATGGAATTGGCTTACGGAGCCACTGGTTGTACTCTTTTATTTTCCGCTTCTGGTTTCTCTAGGAGCGGGCTCAATCCTTTCGCCTCAATTGAAAAAGCTTTGCCGGTTTTCCGGCAACATCTCCTACCCTCTTTACATGACGCATTATGCAGCGATATGGATCTATGGAAATTATTATACAAATGTGAAGCCGTCGGCTGGTGAGTTAACCTTTATCATCATATTCGGCGTCATTTTCCTGGTCGGTTTTGCTTATTTGGTCATGAGGTTTTACGATATACCAGTCAGGAAATACCTGACCAAAAAAAGACTGCAAGGAAGTAAGGATCGTAGTTTTTAGTTCTTAGTTAAAACAAAATTCCGCGTTATTTATTCGTTCACAGCATTTTCAAATTTTTTACCATTGGCTGTTATTGCCTGTTCACTGTGTAATTCAGTTCAGTTACCCCTGAGGTAAATTGCCGGGTATTCAATAGCTTTAGTTTTATTTTCTCTTTGATGCCTGCAAATAATGGAATACCTTGTCCAAGAATAATTGGATTAACAAATAGCCAGTAGCCGTCAATTAAGTTCAGTTGCATTAAAGAGTGTGTTGCTGTCGGACTGCCAAAAAGCAGGATCTCTTCACTCGCGCCATTACCGGATTGTTTTATTTCATTGATTCTGTCCTGAAGGTTGTCGCCGATAATTTTTGTGTTAGTCTCTAGATAGCTATCGGGATTCATTGTCTTTGATAAAACAACTTTGTGCACTTTGCTATACCACTTTGAATGTTCAATGTCGTGTGTGGTCGCTGCCGGTTTGTCTGCCGCGGTAGGCCAGTAATCTTCCATCATCTGGTAAGTTACCCGTCCATATAATGCAGTATTGCCTTCGCTTATCCGCTTACCGACATAATCAAAAATTTCTTCGTCAACTTTTATCCAGTCCATTTCTCCGCTCGGTCCTGCTACAAAACCGTCAAGCGATATGTGCATAAATGAAATTATTTTTCTCATTTGCTTGTATTTTTATTGTTGTTTATTGGTTTGTAAAGTTTACGCAGTGCCGATCGATAGGCATTCAATGTTTCTTCTTCCAGAACCGTTAACCGAATTTAAATGAAAAAGTTGATTATTTGTTACTCAAAATCGTTGATACAGGAAGTAACCCAGGTAAAAATCGTTATCAGCTATTTCTTTTCACAATATTAAATTAACGTGAGTTCGATGTAAGGATTTATAAAAATTCCTTTATAAAGTAAACAATTATTTAAATTATATAATACTGATTATTAGTAAAATGTAAGCATATTTTAGTATCTTTATAGTGCAAAAACAA
>Ga0207652_10000030_pt1 | contig 144884 bp, 131 predicted proteins | sample KBSC63BmetaG_FD_184334 | JGI IMG/M metagenome (GOLD analysis project Ga0207652, IMG submission 184334) | Corn rhizosphere microbial communities from Kellogg Biological Station, Michigan, USA - KBS C6-3B metaG (SPAdes) (version 2) | ecosystem: Host-associated > Plants > Roots > Rhizosphere ...
CTCTGTTCAAACAGTTCGGCAAAACTTTCGGTCATGGGAATTCCAGGTTGGGAATGGATCGCGATGCCTGCAAGTTCCATCGGGTTCAAGCTCCACAGGCGACGATCCGCCGGTTGGGGGATGCGCGTTGGCATCCATGGATGAAAACCGCGCGAGCGCGGCAATTTGGGTTGGTTCAACCCTTTCGCACGACGGCGAGTACTTCGGCCACCACCGCCGGAATCGAATGTCCGGTGGTGTCGATCACCACCGCATCGACAGCCGGCCGCAATGGCGCAACCGTGCGCGACGCGTCCCGCGCGTCACGCAACTCGATTTCGTGCAAAAGGCTGGTTAGTGTAACGGCAAGTCCCTTTGCCTTCAACTGCTTATAGCGCCTTTCCGCGCGTTCGGCCGCGCTGGCGGTCAGGAACACCTTGGACGGCGCGTCCGGGAAGATCACCGTACCCATGTCGCGCCCGTCGGCCACCAGGCCCGGCGGCTGGCGGAATGCCAACTGCTTGTCCACCAAGGCTTTTCGCACCTCGGGCAAGGCCGCGATCGCCGAGGCCGCCGCGCCCGCGGTTTCGGTGCGGATCGCGTCGGTGGCATCCTGACCGTCGATGATCACGCGGGTTTCGCCGCCGTCGCCGGGATCGCGGAATTCGATCCGGGCTTCCGCCGCGCAGCGCGCGACGGCTCCGGCGTCGGAAAGGTCCAGATCCTTGAGGCCCGCCGCGTAGCCGACGGCTCGGTAGATCGCCCCGGAATCCAGCATGTGCCAGCCCAGCCGCTCCGCCACCGCGCGGGCGATGGTGCCCTTGCCGGAGCCGGAGGGACCATCGATGGCCAGTACCGGCACGAAATCGTTCGTCGTCATCCGGCGAATTTTAGCGGACGCCGGTCCGGCTCAGGCCGCGTGCACCGACAAACCGCAGCCGTTCGCCAATTCCGCGAAACCCGGAAACGACGTGGCGACATTCGCGCAATCACGGATCGTGACCTTGCCGTCTGCGACAGCACCCGCCACCGCGAACGCCATTGCGATACGGTGATCGCCGTGCGATTCCACGGCGCCGCCGTGCAGCGTGCCGCCTTCGATGATCGCGCCATCCCGCGTTTCCTCGATGCGTGCGCCCAGCGCGCGCAGGCCGGTTGCCATTACCGCGATGCGATCCGATTCCTTGACCCGCAGTTCTTCCGCGCCGTGGATCGTGGTGACGCCCTCCGCGCAGGCTGCCGCGACGAACAGCGCGGGGAATTCGTCGATCATGTCGGCGACGTGTTCCACCGGCACCTCGATCCCGCGCAATGACGCATGACGCACCACAAGATTCGCAACCGGCTCGCCGCCCGCGTCACGCGCGTCTTGTTCCATGATGTTTGCGCCCATCGCGCGCAACACGTGCAGCAGGCCCGTCCGACGCGGATTCATGCCGACGTTGCGCAAGACCAGCTCCGAACCCGGCACGATGCTCGCGGCCACGATGAAGAATGCCGCCGAGGAAAAATCCGCGGGCACGACGATGTCGGTCGCACGCAGTGCATGTCCGCCGGAAAGCCGCGCCCTGCCCGGCTCGAACGTGACCGGCCAGCCGAATGCACGCAGCATGCGTTCGGTGTAGTCCCGGGTCGGTCGCGGCTCCGTGACGACGGTTTCGCCGTCGGCATACATGCCCGCCAGCAGCACCGCGGATTTCACCTGCGCGCTGGCGACGGGCGACGCATGGTCGACGCCGCGCAATGCGCGTCCGCCCCGCACCCGCAACGGTGGCGTGCCTGCCTCCGTCGTTTCGATGACCGCACCCATCGACGCGAGCGGCCCGGTCACGCGGCGCATCGGACGTTTTGAAAGCGACGCATCGCCCGCCAAGACGGAATCGAATGCCTGCCCCGCCATCACCCCGCACAACAAGCGCATCGCGGTGCCGGAATTGCCGCAATCGAGCACGCCTTCCGGCGCGCGGAGTCCGCGCAGGCCGACGCCGTGCACGACGCGTTCGCCCGATGAAGGCGTGTCGATGCGCACGCCCATCTGCCCGAAGATGCGCGCGGTCGCGCGCGTGTCCTCGCCTTCCAGGAATCCGGTGACGCGGGAAACACCATCGGCCAACGCAGAAAGCATGACGGCGCGATGCGAAACCGATTTGTCGCCGGGCATGACGAGTTCGCCGTGCAGTCCGTGCACCGGCGACGCGATCCAATCGAGTCGCCCGCTCACGGCAAGGCACTCAACAGGCGCCGGTTCTCCGCACGATTGCCGACGCTGATCCGCAGCGCGCGCGGCAGGCCGTAACCGCCCATCGGCCGCACGATCACGCCGCGCTCGAACAAATGATGTTCCAGTTTCGACGCGTCACGCGCCAATACGCACAGCAGGAAGTTGGTCTGCGACGGCAGGCAGCGATAGCCGCGCTCCAGCAACTCTTCGCGCAACCACTCGCGTTCCGCCCGGTTGAAGGCGTGCGCCTTGGCCAGCCATGGCTTGTCGCCCAGCGCGGCCGTCGCGCCGGCCAGCGCCACGTTGTTGACGTTGAACGATTCGCGCAGGCGCTCCAGCACGGACACCACGCTCGGATGCGCCACGAGGTAGCCGACGCGCATGCCGGCCAGCCCGTAGGCTTTCGAAAACGTCCGCGTGACCACGAGATTCGGATGCCGGTCCGCGAACGCGAGCGCCGTGGACAGGCCCGGCGCCTCCACGTACTCGTGGTACGCCTCGTCCAAAACCACCAGCACGTCGCGCGGGACCTTCGCGAGGAAGCCCGCCAGCGCAGCATCGTCGAACCATGTGCCGGTCGGATTGTTCGGGTTGGCGAGGTAAACGATCCGGGTGTCGCGGCGGATCGCTTTCGCCATCGCATGGAGATCGTGCCCCAGTGGCGCCGCGTGGTCGTTGCGGGGCAACGCCGGCACGCAGATCGCGCGTGCGCCGGCCGCAGCGGTCGCGATTGGAAACACCGCGAACCCGAATTGCGAAAACACGATGGAGTGCTTGGCATCGGCGAAGCATTGCGCCAGCAGCATCAGCAATTCGTGCGAGCCGTTCCCCAGCGCGATCCGCTCGACCACGACGTTGAGATGCCCGGCCAGCGCCCGTTTCAAAACCATGCCGCGCGGATCGGGATAGCGGAACGTCTCGCCCAGTGCCGTGCGCATCGCTTTCAGTGCACGCGGGCTTGGACCTTGCGGATTTTCATTGGAACCCAATTCCGCGATCGCGCCGCCGAAACGTTCGCGCAGCGCGGGCAGGTCGTGACCGGGATCGTAGGCGCGCAACTTCGTGGTCGCGGCGTTGACCAGGCGCGATGCGTCGAACACAGGTTCAGATTTGCGAGGGGCTGTGCGCTTAGCCATGGGTGCGCCGGAACTCCGTCATGAAGTCGCACAACGCGCGCGCGGCCTCGACCGGCACCGCGTTGTAGAGCGAAGCGCGGATGCCGCCCAGCGCGCGGTGACCCTTCAGCGCCAGCAGCCCGGCCTCGGCGGCCTCGGCCACGAACACCGGCTCCAGTGCCGAGTCGTGCAGATTGAAGACCACGTTCATGCCCGAGCGCGCCGCCGGTTCGACGCGATTGCGGTAATAGCCGCCGGAGCCATCGATGGCCGTGTACAGCGCCTCCGACTTGGCGCGATTGCGGCGCGCCATTTCTTCCAGCCCGCCCTGCTGCTTCAGCCACTGGAACGTCAAGCCTGCGAGGTACCAGCCCCAGGTGTTGGGCGTGTTCAACATGGAATCCGCAGCGGCGTGATCGGCGTAACGGAAGATGCGCGGCAGCGGACGCGGGTGGCGTTCCAGCAGATCCTCGCGCACGATCATCACCACCAATCCTGATGGGCCGATGTTCTTCTGCGCGCCGGCGTAGATCAACCCGAATTTCGATACGTCCAGCGGATGCGACAGGATGTCGGACGACATGTCCGCGATCAGCGGCACGTCGCCGACGTCGGGGATGTCGCGCATCTCGACGCCATGGATCGTTTCGTTGGTGGTGATGTGCACGTAGGCGGCGCGCGGATCGAGATCCCAACCCGCGCGATCAGGAATCGAACGGTAGCCGTCCTCTTTCGAACTCGCGGCCACGTGAGACGCGGCATACAGCGCGGCTTCGCTGGCCGCTTTCTCGCCCCAGTGGCCATTGACGACGTAATCGGCGCGCTGGTTGTCGGCCGCGAGGTTCATGGGAACCTGCGCGAAATGCTGGGTGGCGCCGCCCTGCAGGAACAGCACCCTGTAGTTCGACGGGATGCCGAGCAGATCGCGAAGATCGGCTTCGACGCGCGCCGCCATGTCCATGAACGCCTTGCCGCGATGGCTGATTTCCATCACCGACGCACGCGCGCCGTTCCATTCCAACAGTTCCGCCTGCGCACGTTTCAACACGTCTTCCGGCAACGCGGCCGGGCCGGCACTGAAATTCCATGCTCGCGACATTCGATTCACCTGAAAGGTTGGAACACGTTCCGCGCTACCACCTGAAATACAGGAACAGCGCGATGATCACGGCCAGCAAAGCCGCCGCCGCGATCAACCACCAGATTTCCGTTGAGGCGGACACTGGCGGGGCGGGCGGCGCTTCGGCCACCACCACGGGCGGTGGCGGCAGCGAGGCGAGGTGCGCTGCATACTGCAGCCCCGGCGCTTCCACCACGAGACGATGTTCGCCCAGCACGATCTGATCGCCGGGTGAAAGCCGAACCCGGTTGCAGCGCCAACCATTGACGCGCGGCGCGGCGCTTTCGGATTCGAAAACCAATCCCTCGGCATCCTCCGCGACGCGGCACCCGTACGCCAGTTCGCCGAAATGGCGGCTGCCGACACCAAGATGCAGTTCCGGTGCAATCGGCAGCGCCTGGCCCGATGCGGCGCCCGACACGATGCGCAGGACGGCCTGACCGGGCGATGCCGCCTCGGCATCCACGCGATCCGCCGGCGGCGGCGCGACGTCGCTCGTCACCAGGAACTTGTTGGCGCCCAAGGAGACGGTGTCGCCGTGGCGCAGCAGCGCCTGCTCGCGCACCGCACGGGCATTCACGTAGACGCGCTGGCAGCCCCGCAGCACGGCCAGTACCAGGCCGCGCGTATCGGCGGTGATCGTCACGTGGTGCGGATCAACGCCCATGCCGACCGGCATGATGTCGTTGTCCGGGGCGCTGCCGATGCGCACCGGACCATTTCCGCAGGAAACCGGATCACGGGCTGGATGGACGCAAACGACGCGCATGGCGTGGCTGGCCTTGCCGAAAGCGCGCCAATGTAGCATGACGCAGCGCACAAACGAGGCGCGGCTTATGCCGATTGCGGCCGTCCACCGGCATGATTTCACGGGGCCACACGGCCCCGCATGCGATCGGCGCTTTCGTCAACCGCCGCTTCGTGGCAAAATGTGCCGTTCCCCTTCACGCGCTCAGCGCAACCCATGGCCAAAGACGACGTCATCGAAATGGAAGGCACGGTGCAGGAAACCCTGCCCAACACCATGTTCCGCGTGCAACTGGAAAACGGGCACGTCGTGACTGCTCACATTTCGGGCCGCATGCGCAAGCACTACATTCGCATTCTCACCGGCGACAAGGTGAAGGTGGAAATGACCCCGTACGACCTGACCAAGGGTCGCATCACCTATCGCATGCGATAGGTGAGTAAAGAGTAAAACGCAAAGGGTGAAGAGGAAGAGCCACGAGACCGCCGGCCCTTGCTCTTCAACCTTTACTCTTTACAGGCCGCAGCGGCCGACTTTACGGTTCAACCACCGCCGGAAGTTTTTCCGCCGACGCGGTGTCGACCGTCAGTTCTCCGTCGCGCACATCCAGGCTGACCTTGCCGCCATCCGCGAGCTTGCCGAACAGCAGCTCGTCGGCGATCGCGCGCTTGACCTTGTCCTGGATCAGACGCGCCATCGGACGTGCACCCATCTGCTGGTCGAATCCATGTTCGGCCAGCCAGCGCCGGGCGTCGGCGGTTACGTTCAGGCTGACGCGCTTTTCGAGCAACTGCGCTTCCAGTTCGATCAGGAACTTGTCGACCACGCGCAGGATATGCTCGAAGTCCAGCGCCTTGAACTGCACCACCGCGTCCAGGCGGTTGCGGAACTCCGGCGTGAAGGTGCGGCGGATCACTTCCATCGCGTCACTGGCGTGCTCTTGTTCCAGGAACCCAATGCTGCGCCGTGCAGCCTGGCGCGCACCGGCATTGGTGGTCATCACCAGGATCACGTTGCGGAAGTTCGCCTCGCGTCCATTGGTATCAGTCAGCACGCCGTGGTCCATCACCTGCAGCAGGATGTTGAACAGGTCCGGATGGGCCTTCTCGATCTCGTCCAGCAGCAGCACGCAGTGCGGGTGCTTCACGACCGATTCGGTGAGCAACCCGCCCTGGTCGAAACCGACGTAGCCCGGAGGCGCACCGATCAGCCGCGACACCGAATGCGGCTCCATGTATTCGGACATGTCGAAGCGCACCAGCTCGATGCCGAGTTGCAGCGCGAGCTGCCGCGTGACTTCGGTCTTGCCGACGCCCGTGGGGCCGGCGAACAGGAAGTTGCCGATCGGCTTGTTGGCGTCGCCCAGCCCCGAGCGCGCCATCTTGATCGCGGAGGCGAGCGTGTCGATGGCCTGGTCCTGCCCGAAAATCACCATCTTCAGGTTGCGATCCAGGTTCCGCAGCACGTCGCGGTCGGATGCCGAAACCTGCTTCTGCGGGATGCGTGCCATCCGCGCGACGATGTATTCGACCTCGCCCACGTCGACCTTGCCGGTGCGCTTGTCCTCGGGCAGCAGCCGCTGGTGCGCGCCGGCCTCGTCGATCACGTCGATCGCCTTGTCGGGCAGCAGCCGGTCGGGGATGTGCTTGACCGACAGGTCCACCGCGGCCTGCAACGCCTCGTCGCTGTAGGTGACGCTGTGGTGTTCCTCGAAGCGCGACTTCAGCCCCTTGAGGATTTCCACGCTGTCGGCCACCGAGGGTTCCACCACGTCGATCTTCTGGAAGCGCCGCGCCAGCGCGCGATCCTTCTCGAACACGCCGCGGAATTCCTGGAAGGTGGTCGAACCGATGCAGCGCAGTTCGCCCGATGCCAGCACGGGCTTGATCAGGTTGGAGGCGTCCATGGTGCCGCCCGACGCCGACCCCGCCCCGATGATGGTGTGGATCTCGTCGACGAACAGGATCGCATGGGGATCCTTCTTCAATTGCGCGATCACGGCCTTCAGGCGCTTCTCGAAATCGCCGCGGTACTTGGTGCCCGCGACCAGCGCACCGAGATCCAGCGCCCAGATCGTGGCCTCTTCCAGCACCGCGGGGACGTTGCCCTCGACGATGCGGCGCGCCAGGCCTTCGGCCAGCGCGGTCTTGCCCACGCCCGATTCGCCCACGTACAGCGGGTTGTTCTTGCGCCGGCGGCACAGCACCTGGATCGTCCGCTCGATCTCTTCCTCGCGCCCGATCAGCGGGTCGATCTTTCCTTCGGCGGCGCGTTCGTTGAGGTTGGTCGCGTACTCGACCAGCGCGTTGTCCTTGTCCTTGCCTTCGCTCTCGGCTTCCGTACCGGCTTCACCGGCCGCGGGCGCGGTATCGGATTCGTGGCCGATCTTGGCGATGCCGTGCGACACATAATTGACGACGTCCAGCCGCTCCACTTCCTGCTGGTGCAGGAAGTACACGGCGTGTGAATCCTTCTCGCCGAAGATCGCGACCAGCACGTTGGCGCCGGTCACTTCCTTCCGGCCGGAGGATTGCACGTGGTAGACGGCGCGCTGCAGCACCCGCTGGAAGCCCAGCGTGGGTTGCGTGTCGCGCTCGTCGCCCGAGGGCAGCACCGGCACGGTCTCGGTGATGATGGAGCGAAGGTCTTTCGCGAGTTTTTCGATGTCGGCGCCGCAGCCGCGCAGGACGGCCGCCGCCGTGGGGTTGGCCAGCAGCGCAAGCAGCAGGTGCTCCACGGTCATGAACTCGTGGCGCTGCTCGCGGGCCTCCTTGTAGCACTGGCCGATGGTGTATTCGAGGTCCTTGCTGAACATTGCTTGGGGTCTCCGGGATCTCTCTCCCCACGATATGGGGACGGTTACAACTTTTCCATCGTGCAAAGCAGCGGGTGCTGGTGGACGCGCGAGAATTCGTTCACCTGCGCCACCTTGCTTTCCGCGACCTCGCGGCTGAACACGCCGCAAACGCCCTTGCCCCGGGTGTGGACGTGCAACATCACCTGCGTTGCACGCTCACGCGCCATGTTGAAAAACGTCTCCAGCACCACAACCACGAACTCCATCGGCGTGTAGTCATCGTTCAGCAGCACCACCTGATAAAGCGGCGGTCGCGCCGTTTCCGGCCGGCTGGTTTCGACCACCACGCCATGTTCGTGTTCGGTTTCGTTGTCGGCGGTTTTTCCCGCAGTCATGGATCGTCGTCCTTTCGGCCCGAGTATATGCCTTGCACCGCAGGCAAGCGATGGCGGAACGTCACATCAGATGATGGCAAAATGACGAAATTTCCAGTAGTGGAACGTATGGACGAATTGACAACCGCGCCGGAACGCGCCGCCATCTGGTGCCCGCACGTCACCGTGGCCTGCGTGATCGCCGACGGCGACCGATTCCTGATGGTCGAGGAATGCATCCGGGGCGAGTTGCGCATCAACCAGCCGGCCGGTCACCTCGAGGATGACGAGACCCTGACGACCGCCGCGTGCCGCGAGACGCTGGAGGAAACCGGCTGGGAAGTCGCACTGGATCACTTCATCGGCGTGCAGCAATGGCACAGCCCGGTGCACGACCACCACATCGTGCGTTTCGCCTTCGCCGGCCACCCCGTGAAGCATCATCCCGAACTCCCGCTCGATGCGGGCATCACCCGCGCGCTCTGGATGAGCTACGCCGACATTGCGGCCAATGCCTCGCGATTGCGCAGTCCGCTGGTGCTGACCACCCTGGAAGACTGGCTGGCCGGGCAGCGCCTGCCGCTCTCGACGCTGCGCTCACTGCTGCGCCGCCGGAGCGAGTGAAGGTGCGCATCACGGTGGGCATGTCGGGCGGCGTCGATTCATCCGTGGCCGCCCTGTTGCTGAAGCGTGCCGGTCACGAGGTTTCGGGCTTCTTCATGCTGAACTGGGAAGACGATGACCCGGAGTCCGGCTGCCATGCCGACGCCGATCGCAAGGACGCGCTGGCCGTGTGCGCGAAACTGGGCATTCCGTTCCGCAGCGCCAACTTCGCAGCCGAATACCGCGCGCGGGTGTTCGCGCATTTTCTCGACGAATACCGCGCCGGCCGCACGCCCAACCCCGACGTGCTGTGCAACCGCGAGATCAAGTTCGGTACGTTCCTGGCCGCGGCGCGCGAGGGCGGCGCCGAAAAAATCGCGACCGGCCATTACGCGCGCAATGACTATTTCGATGGCCGCTGGCGGCTGCTGCGCGCGCACGACCGCTCCAAGGACCAGACCTATTTCCTGCACATGCTGGATCAGGATCAGCTCGGCGCGACGCTGTTTCCGCTCGGCGACCTGCACAAGACCGACGTGCGCGAGATGGCCGACGACGCGGGCCTGCCCGTCGCGGCGAAAAAGGATTCCACCGGCATCTGCTTCATCGGCGAGCGCGACTTCCGCGCTTTCCTGTCGACCTATCTGCCGGCGCAACCGGGCGAACTGCGTCGGCCGGACGGCCGCGCGCTGGGCGAACACCAGGGTGCGATGTTCTACACGCCGGGCCAGCGTTCGGGACTCAACATCGGCGGCCGCGCCGGCGGCAGCGGCGAAGCCTGGTACGTGGTCGGCAAGGATGTCTCGGCCAATGTGGTCTACGTCGACCAGGGCCACGACAGTCCGTGGCTGCAATCGCGCACGCTCACCGCAAGCGGCGTGCATTGGATCGCGGGCGTCCCGCCTGCGCCCGCGTTCGCCTGCGACGCCATGACGCGTTACCGCCAGCCGCCGCAGGCCTGCCATGTCGAACTCGAAAGCGATCGCTGCGCGGTGCGGTTCGACTCGCCGCAACGCGCGGTTGCACCCGGCCAGTCCGTGGTGTTCTACGCCGGCGATGAATGCCTGGGCGGTGCGGTGATCGAAAGCACGGATGCGCCGCGGATCGGAGGCGCGGCATGAGGGAGTCGCGCGTGCTGGCGTTGGCGGGCGTATTCCAGGCGCTGGCGCTGGTGCGCGATCTCGCGCGCGAGGGCGACTGCGACAGCGAAGCGCTCGAAGCCAGCCTCGCCAGCGTGTTCAAGCTGCAATCGGATAGCGCATCCGATGTATTCGGCGGCAACCAGGGCGTGCGGCGCGGGCTGCGCGTGCTGGTCGAACAAATAGAAGGCGACGATCGCGACCTGCCGCTGTTCCACATGCTCATCAACGTGATGAAACTGGAACGCAGCCTAGCCCGGCATCCTGCCCTCAACCAGCGTCTCGGTGAAGGGCTGGTGGGCATGCAGCGCCAGTTGCAGCACTTCCCCGTCACCCACCCCACCATCCTCGCGCGCCTCGCCGATCTCTACTGCGCCAACCTGTCGGGCCTGAAACCCCGCATCACCGTGGTCGGGAATCCGCTGTACCTGCAGCAACCCGCAAAGGCGCAGCGCGTGCGCGCATTGTTGTTGGCCGCGGTGCGCGCGGCGGTGTTGTGGCGCCAGCTCGGCGGCCGACGCCGGCACCTGCTGCTGCGGCCGAAACGCGAAGTGATGATCGCGCGGGGCATGCTCACCGGTGTTGCGCTGCGCGGGTGACGATCTGGCTGTCGAAAGCAATAGTCGAATGTAGGTTGGGCTGACGCTAGCTTCATCGGCGGAAGCCCAACATCGTCGCGCATCGTGTTGGGCTTCACCGGCGACAACGCCGGTGAAGCCCAACCTACGAAGCAGATCATGAATGGCCGCGCGCGCGAAACACGCGTTCGCGCAGCAGTTCCTCGTCGTGAGTCTGAGCGAACGGCGTGAGCAGGTCGTAGCGGGTGACGATGCCCAGGAGTCGACGCGTGTCGCGGCTGACCACGGGAATGCGATCGCGCTTTTCCACCGCCATGCGGATCGCGATGCTCTGGCAGCTTTCCTCGGGAAAAGCCACCACCGGATCGCCGCTCATGAGATCGGAAAGGCGCGTTTCCCCGGAGCCGTCGCTTTCCAGCCACTCGCGCAAACGCGCGCGATCGGCGATACCCAGCAAGGTGTTTTCCGCATCCACCACCGGATAGGCGCGATGCTTTTGCTCCGTTCCAAAATACTGGCGCTGTAACACGCTCACCGTCATGTCCGCGGGCGCGGTGACGACCTCGCGCGTCATCACCTCCTTCACGGTCATGTACTCCAGCCGATTGAGCGTGTACGGACGGAAGATGTTCAGGCCGCGCCGCGCGATCTTCTCGGTGAGAATGGAGCGTTTCATCAGGAATACGCTCGCGCCATAGGCCGTCGTGCAGGTGATCAGGAGCGCCGGCAGCATGCTCGCGTTGCCCGTCAATTCCAGCGCGAACAGGATGGACGTGAACGGCATCCGCATCACCGCGGCCAACATCGCACCCATCCCGAGCAACGGCCACAACAGCGGATACGGGCCGGGAAAGATCAACGCTTCCAGGCCGCCCAGCCCCGCACCCAATGCCAGCAGCGGCGCCAACGTGCCGCCCGAGGTGCCGGAACTCAGGTAGACGATCCAGATCAGCGCCTTGACGATCATGAAGGTGACGATCGCGGCGCCCACGATCTTGCCCGTCAGCAACTGGTAAATGATGTCGTAACCGACGCCCAGCGTCTGCGGATCGATCAATCCGCCGATACCGACCACGAGTGCGCCGATTGCCGGCCACCACATCCAGTGGATCGGCAGTTTGCGGTAGCCGTCCTCGACCTTGTAGACCAGGAACGTCACCGCGGTTGCCAGCAACCCGGCCATGAGACCACTGACGGCGGCCATCCCGAACTCCGCGATGTGCAGATGGAACTGGACGGGAATCGGAAACAGCGGCCCCGGGCCGATCAGGAACGGCCGCAGCACCGCCGCCACGAAGCAGGCGATCGCGACCGGGATGGTGCTGCGCGGCCGCATCTCGAACAGCAGCAATTCCACGCCCACCAATGTCGCCGCGATCGGTGTTGCGAAGGTCGCGGACATGCCGGCGCAGGCACCCGCCACCAGCAGCGTGCGGCGTTCGATCGAGGTCAGCGAAAACAGCTGCCCGATCAGCGAGCCGACCGCACCGCCGGTCATGATGATCGGACCTTCCGCGCCGAACGGACCACCGGTGCCGATCGCGATCGCCGACGACAGCGGCTTCAGGATCGCGACCTTGGCCATCATCTTGCTGCGCCGGAACAGGATCGCTTCCAGCGCTTCCGGGATGCCGTGGCCGCGGATGCGCTCGGTGCCGTAGCGCGCCATGAATCCGATGATCACGCCGCCGACCACCGGCGCCAGGATGATCACCCACCACGGCGCGTGCAGCGCGGCTGGCTGGACGAAATCGAAGTTCCACTGGCCCGCAAATGCGATGTGCGTCACCAGGCCTATCAGCCGGTACAGGATCCAGGCGATGACTGCCGCCGCCCCGCCGATGAAGAGGGCGATGAAGGAGAGTTTGATGATGCTGATGCTGGGGCGGAAATCACCTTCGTAGAGCGTGTCGCGCTTCCACTTCTCGTAGATGCGCATGAACAGGCGGCTGGGTGAAGTCATCGGTCCTGTTTGCCCCCAGTGTTTGCGCCAACCCCAGGGCACGATCGCGGCAGGCGATGCGTGCGGGTTTCGGCGCCCGGAACATCAGGCATGCGACTGTAACAGTATGTCCCTTCATCGTCGCCGATGAGCCCGGCACCGGCAGCAAAGCGGCGTTTGCGCGATAATGGGCGGTCCATTCGATGCCATCCCGCGCACCCCACGCCCCCACGCGCGGCCACAAGGAGAACATCATGCAAGACTCGTTCGGGATTCGCGACACCCTCAACGTCGGCGGCAAGTCTTACCAGATCGCCAACTTCGCGAAGCTGGGCAAGCAGTACGACGTCAAGCGCCTGCCCTACTCGATGAAGGTTCTGCTGGAAAACCTGCTGCGCAACGAGGACGGCAGCGAAGTCACCCGCGCGCAAATCGAGGCGGTATTGAACTGGGACCCGAAGGCCGAGCCCTCCACCGAAATTTCGTTCCTGCCGGCGCGCGTGGTGCTGCAGGATTTCACCGGCGTGCCATGCGTGGTGGACCTCGCCGCGATGCGTGACGCGATGGTCGCGCTGGGCGGCGATCCGAAGAAGATCAACCCGCTCTCGCCAGCGGAACTCGTGATCGACCACTCGGTGCAGGTCGACGTGTTCGGCGAGGCGGATGCATTGGCGCGCAACGCCGAAATCGAATTCCAGCGCAACCACGAACGCTACGCGTTTCTACGCTGGGGCCAGAAGGCGCTGGACGATTTCAAGGTGGTGCCGCCGGCGACCGGCATCGTGCACCAGGTGAACCTGGAGTATCTCTCGCGCGTGGTGATGACGCGCGACATCGGTGGCCAGACCTGGGCGTTTCCCGACACCCTGTTCGGCACCGACTCGCACACCACGATGGTCAATGGCCTCGGCGTGCTGGGCTGGGGCGTGGGCGGCATCGAAGCGGAAGCGGCAATGCTCGGCCAGCCCTCCTCGATGCTGATTCCACAGGTGGTCGGTTTCCGCTTCACCGGCAAGCTGCCGGAAGGCGCGACCGCGACCGACCTGGTGCTGACCGTCACCCAGATGCTGCGCAAGCACGGCGTGGTCGGCAAGTTCGTGGAGTTCTTCGGCCCCGGCCTGCAGCACCTGCCGCTGGCCGATCGTGCGACGCTCGGCAACATGTCGCCGGAATACGGCGCGACCTGCGCGATCTGCCCGATCGACAAGGAATCGCTCAACTACCTGCGCCTGTCCGGCCGCGATCCGAAGCACATCGAACTGATCGAGGCCTACGCCAAGGCGCAAGGCATGTGGCACGACGAGAACACGCCGCAGGCCGAATTCAGCGCCGTGATCGAATTGAACCTTGCCGACGTCAAGCCGTCGCTGGCCGGCCCCAAGCGCCCGCAGGATCGCGTGCTGCTGACCGACATGCGCCAGAGCTACCGCGCCGCGATGGACGCGCTCAATTCCGGCAAGACCGACACGCGCTGGGACAAGCAGAAGGAACGTTTCTTGAACGAAGGCGGCAGCACCGCGGTCGGCCGCGCGGAAAGCCAAGCCGAAGTTGCCCCGGATGCTTGTCCCAGCCTCGAGCATTGCGAACTGGAAGACGGCTCGGTGGTGATCGCGGCGATCACGTCGTGCACCAACACCTCCAATCCCGCGGTGATGATCGGCGCCGGCCTGCTGGCGCGCAAGGCGGCCGAGCGCGGCCTGAAACCGAAGCCGTGGGTCAAGACGTCCCTGGCACCCGGCTCGAAAGTCGTCACGGATTACCTCGAAGCCACTGGCCTGATGAAAGATCTGCAGAAGCTCGGCTTCTACCTCGTCGGCTACGGCTGCACCACCTGCATCGGCAACTCCGGCCCGCTGCCCGAGGACGTCAGCAAGCGCGTCACCGACAACGATTTCGCGGTTGCGTCGGTGCTTTCGGGCAACCGCAATTTCGAAGGCCGCATCCATTCCGAAGTGAAGATGAACTACCTCGCCTCGCCACCGCTGGTGGTGGCGTTCGCGATCGCGGGCACCATCGACATCGACCTGTCGACGCAGCCCTTGGGCGAAGACAAGGACGGCAAGGCCGTCTATCTGAAGGACATCTGGCCCAGCAACAAGGAAATCGCCGACCTCGTCGCGAGCTCGGTTTCGGCCGGCATGTTCTCGAAGAACTACGCCGACGTCTTCAAGGGCAGCCGCGAATGGAACGCGGTGGAAGTGCCCGAAGGCGACCAGTACGCGTGGGACGAAAGGTCCACCTACATCAAGAACCCGCCCTACTTCGAAGGCATGACGATGGATCTGCCGAAGCACCAGGACATCAGCGATGCGCGTTGCATCGGCCTGTTCGGTGATTCCATCACCACCGACCACATCTCGCCGGCTGGCGCGATCAAGAAGGATTCGCCTGCCGGCAAATACCTGATGGCGCGCGGCGTCGAGCCGAAGGATTTCAATTCCTACGGTTCCCGGCGCGGCAACGACGACGTGATGGTGCGCGGTACGTTCGCCAACATCCGCATCAAGAATCGTTTGCTGGATGGCGTCGAAGGCGGATTCACGATGCACCTGCCGAGCGGCGAGCAGATGACGATCTACGACGCCGCGATGAAATACAAGGCGGAAAAAACGCCCCTGATCGTGATCGCCGGCAAGGAATACGGCACCGGTTCGTCGCGCGACTGGGCGGCCAAGGGCACGCTGCTGCTCGGCATCGAGGCGGTGATCGCGGAAAGCTTCGAGCGCATCCACCGCTCCAACCTGGTCGGCATGGGCGTGCTGCCGCTGCAATTCAAGGAAGGCGAGAACGCGCAATCGCTCGGCTTGACCGGCAAGGAAACCTTCGCGATCACCGGCCTCGACGGTGGCGACGCCAAGTGGGCGCACGTGACCGCGACTTCAAAGGACGGCAAGAAGACCGAGTTCGACGTGCACGTGATGCTGCTGACGCCCAAGGAACGCGATTTCTACAAGCACGGCGGCATCCTGCAGTACGTGCTGCGTGATCTGGCCAAGAAAGCTGCCTGAGGCACGATACGCCTCCATCCCGTGCGGGCAACGGCGGATTGGCTCCCGCCCTACAGGACATCGCGAGACTGTAGGGCGGGAGCAGCGCAGCGAATCCCGCCTCCCCTGATCCTCTCTATCGATCAGGACGCGATCAACGCGACCAGGTCGCGCTGTAGCAAATCCATTCCCCGCCTTCGCGTCGCCACGCGGTCGTCATCGCGTAGACGGCGGAATCGTCGGGCAGCAGGTCGCCGGGCTTGCCGCCGGTCAGCACCAGGTTGAAGGTCGCGATGATGCGGTCGCCCTTGTGCTCGAACGAAACCGGTCCGATGAGCACGCCGGTCTTGTCTTGGCGCAACGCGCGCACCGCAAGCAACTGACGCAGGCCGCGGCGATCCAGCGCGCCCTCGTTGCCGGCGAAATCATCGCTCACGACATCCAGCACGCCATGCGTGTCGTTGGCGCGGGCGGCCACGGCGGCAGCATCGATCGCCTCGCGAACCTGCTGCTCGGCAGGCGTGCGGTGACAACCGGCGAGCGCCCACACCATCAGCAACAACATCGTGGCGAACGCCAAGTGGCGTGTGTGCGACCGGGGCGATCGGGCGAAGCATGCAATGGTGTTCACGCGGCTCCCCATATCGCAAATGTGGCAATGCAGCTTGCCGCCTTCACGCTTATCGTGTCCAATGCAGTCACCGCACCACCGACGAATATACAGGAGGGAACAATGGCCGATCCGCGTCCCTGGCTGGCGCATTATCCGCCCGGCGTGCCCGCCGAAATCGACGCCGGTGCTTTTCCGTCGATCGTGGCCATGTTCGACGCGGCGTGCGCCCGCCATCCGCGGCGTCCCGCGTATTCGAGCTTCGAGAAAACCCTGACCTGGGCCGAACTGGACCGGCAGAGCGCACGCTTCGCGGCTTTCCTCGCGAATGAATGGAAGCTTGGCAAGGGCGATCGCCTCGCGATCATGCTGCCCAACCTGCTGCAGTATCCGATCGCATTGTTCGGCGCGTTGCGCGCGGGCTTGACGGTGGTCAACGTCAATCCGCTGTACACCGCACGCGAGCTGCAACACCAGCTCGAGGATTCCGGCGCCAAGAGCATCGTGGTGCTGGAGAATTTCGCCGCGACGCTGCAGGAGGCGATTGGCAAGACGCACATCGAGCACGTGATCGTCACCTCGATTGGCGACCAGCTCGGGTTTCCCAAGGGGCCGCTGGTCAGCTTCGCGGTGAAACACATCAAGAAGATGGTGCCGCACTGGTCGCTGCCGGGCCATCTCCGCTTCGGCGACGTGCTGCGTCGCGGCGCCGGTATGCAGGCGCCGAACGTGCAGCTCGGTCACGATGACATCGCGTTCCTGCAATACACCGGCGGCACCACGGGCGTTGCCAAGGGCGCGATGCTGACCCACGGCAACATGGTCGCGAACACGGTGCAGCTTGCAGCGTGGGTGGGCGACCTGTTCACGCAAGGCGAGGAACAGATCATCACCGCGCTGCCGCTGTACCACATCTTCTCGCTCACGGTGAACGCGATCCTGATGGTGTATTTCGGCGGCGAGAACGTGCTGATCACCAATCCGCGCGACATTCCGGCCTTCGTGAAGACGCTGAAAAAGTCTCGCTGGACCGCGATCACCGGCGTCAACACACTCTACAACGGCCTGCTCAACCATCCCGATTTCGCTGCGGTCGACTGTTCGCGGGTGAAGTTCGCGTTGGCCGGCGGCATGGCCGTGCAACGCGCGGTGGCCGAGCGCTGGAAGAAAGCCACCGGCATTCCGCTGATCGAAGGTTACGGGCTCACCGAAACCTCGCCGGTAGTGACGGCCAATTCGCTGGACATCAAGGATTACACCGGTTCGATCGGCATGCCCTTGCCGTCCACCGACGTGGCGCTGCGCGACGATGACGATCGCGACGCAGCACCCGGCGAGCCCGGCGAACTCTGCGTGCGCGGCCCGCAGGTGATGAAGGGCTACTGGAACCGGCCCGAGGAAACCGCCAAGGTGATGGACGCCGATGGCTGGCTGCGCACCGGCGACATCGCGCGGATGGACGAAAAAGGCCTGCTGTACATCGTCGACCGCAAGAAGGACATGATCCTGGTCTCGGGTTTCAACGTGTATCCGAATGAGATCGAAGACGTGGTGGCGCACCATCCCGGCGTGCTGGAGGTCGCTGCGATCGGCGTGCCCGACGAACATTCCGGCGAGGTGGTGAAACTGTTCGTGGTGAAGAAGGATCCCGCGCTCACCGAAGCCGCCCTGAAGCAGTACTGCCACGACGAACTGACCGGCTACAAGCGGCCCAAGTACGTCGAATTCCGCAAGGAACTGCCCAAGAGCAATGTCGGCAAGATCCTGCGCCGCGAATTGCGCGACGAGGAAAAGAAACGAGAACCGAAGATCGCCTGACTTCTTTCATTCGCACGACAACCGACCATGCCACGTATCGACACCGAAACGCTGCCGCAGCACACCGGCAGCGGTTATCCCGCTCCCTTCGACCAACCCTGCCTCGCTCGCGTCCGACGCCGGCTGGGCGATGCCGGCGGCTTGACCGACTTCGGCGTCAACCTGCTGGAACTCGTGCCGGGCGCGTGGTCGAGTCAGCGGCACTGGCATGCCGCGGAGGACGAATTCGTGTGGGTGCTGGAGGGCGAAGTCACGCTGATCGACGACGGCGGCGAACACCTCCTTCGCGCCGGCGAATGCGCCGCGTTTCCCAAGGGTGAAGCCAACGGCCACCATCTGGTCAATCGTTCGGACGCGATCGCGCGCTGCCTGGAAATCGGCTCGCGCAGGCCTGACGAAGATGATTGCGATTATCCCGACATCGATCTGCATATCGGTCCGGGGCGCAGTGCCGGGTACACGCACAAGAACGGGAAACCCTACCCGGCCGGGCGCTGAACCCCCGCCCAATCGCCGATGAACGGACCTCGACCGCGGATGCCGCGGAGGTCAACTACGCGCGTAGGATCGCGTTCCAATGTTCGGGCACCCCGCCCGCTCGGAGAATCCATCGTGAAACGCATCGCGACAACGTTGCTCGTTGCAGGTCTGATGGCCGCGCCGATGCTGGCGCTGCCGCCCATCGCCAGCGCCGCGGTCAGCATCGGCATTTCGGTCAACCTCGCGCCGCCGCCGCTGCCCGTCTATGAGCAGCCGATTGCGCCGGGTCCGGGTTACATCTGGACGCCGGGCTACTGGGCCTGGGACCCCGACTTCGGCTATTACTGGGTGCCGGGCACGTGGGTGATGCCGCCCGCGATTGGCCTGTTGTGGACGCCGGGCTGGTGGGGCTGGTCGGATGGCTACTACCGCTGGCACGCCGGCTACTGGGGTCCGCGCGTCGGTTTCTATGGCGGCATCAACTACGGATACGGCTATTTCGGCAACGGTTACGTGGGCGGTCAGTGGCGCGGGCGCGACTTCTACTACAACCGCGCGGTCAACAACATCAATGTCACCAACATCCGCAACGTCTACGTCAACAAGACCGTCATCAACAACGTGCACGTGACCCGTGTGAGCTACAACGGCGGGCGCGGCGGTCTCACCGCCAGGCCGACGTCGGCACAGCGTTCCTATGCGAACCAGCGCCGGTTCGGGCCCACGTCGATGCAGTCGCGGCAGCGCGAAACGGCCATGCGCGATCCGGCACAACGCTTCAAGGCCAACCAGGGCCGTCCCGCGGTATTCGCGACCCAGCACGCCGGGAATTTCAGTGGTCCGCGTGCAGTCCGTGCACCGGGCGCACCCCGGCCACACGCCACTGCCACTGCACGCCCGGAAAACCGCAGCCGGCACATGGTCGAAGCGCCGCACAATCGCGCAGCGACCCCGCAACATGCGCCGATGAATGCCGCGCCAAATCGCCCCGAACGGAGCCACGTCGTGACGTCACCGCGCAACGAACGCGCACCCGTCACCGCGCCGCGCCCGGAGAATCGGGCCTATCCGAACGCACGCCCGCAACCGGAGGTGCGCCGTGAACAGCGCCCGCAGCCGAACATGATGCGGCCACAGCCGAACATGGCGCGACCGCAGCCGCCGCCGCGCAACGAACACGGTGCTGCGCGTCACGAACCGCAGGGACAGGGAAAACATGGCGAAAGACGGCCACCGCCCAAGAGCAGCGACGGACATTGATCCGCCAGCCCGGAAAAAAAGAGGCGCGGAATCCGCGCCTCTTTTTTGCGATACGGCATCGCGCCGATCAGTCTTCGTCCCAGGGTTCCAGCGTATCGGCGTAGCCGCCAAGCAGGGTCCACAAGGCCGGCTGGGCTTCCTCGGGAATGCGTGCGAATGCCAGTGCGATGTGGAGGGCGGTAACGCGCACCACCTCGGCCATCACGTGGACGTTGATGTCGTCGCCGAACAGCATGTCCAGCACCCATACCTCGCCCGCCTGGCCATGCCATTCGGTGGGGCGTGACAGCCTGACGCCGGTCGCCGAAATGTCGGCAAGATCGGTCTGCCACACGTCTCCGCGACGGCTCATCAATACGGCGGTCTGGCGCACCATGCGCGCGTGCCGCACGTGACCGTCCACGGTCGGATCCTGTTTGTGGTCGCTCACCACGTCTAACATTCCCCTGTCACCTCGCATCGTGCCTGCCGCCGTGGAGCCGGCGGTATTCCACCCTACACTCCCCTGTCTTGAAAGCAAGTTATGGGCCAACCTCTTGGCCTCACCCTCTGGACTTGGCAGCCATTCGGCCTTACTCTAACCGGGTACGGTCGGTGCGGAATACGCCGGCCCAATTCGCGGCGCCGACCGCAGCCGCGACTGGTCTCGTCCAGTTGCAGTTCCTGCTTGCGAATACGGGATTGGGGCTCTCCGGTTCGTGACGCGCGAGATGCTGACAGCACCAACCGGGTTCCATGATGCACGGGCCGGCGCGAGTTTGCGTGGCGAGCCAGACGTAGGTCAGCCCCAGATGTAATTGGTCTGATGCAATCCGAATCAGGGCCGACACCGATTTCAATACGCCCGCACGATGAGCGCGGCGGCTTCCGGTGAAATCGCCCCCGAGCCATCACCTGCGAGGGTGACCTTCGCAACTTCGCGGATCGTGGCGAGCATGCCAATGATCCGCTCCAGACAAGTGCCGAATGAGCACCGAACCGTTGCCAACCGAAACCGCACCGAGCGTGCAGCCTCCGCCCTCTGGCGCGGAAAGCCCGCGGCAGCAGGAAATGCCGTTGGCGGTGGTGCACGGCCAGCCGCTGTTGCAGATTCCGCAGGATCTGTACATCCCGCCCGACGCGCTGGAAGTGATCCTGGAAGCCTTCGAAGGGCCGCTGGATCTTCTGCTGTACCTGATCCGCCGACAGAACCTCGACATCCTCGATATTCCGGTCGCCGAGATCACCCGGCAATACATGGATTACATCGACGTGATGCAGGAGATGCGGCTGGAGCTTGCGGCCGAGTACCTGGTGATGGCCGCGATCCTGGCCGAAATCAAATCCCGCCTGCTGCTGCCACGTCCGCCACAGGAAGAAGGCATCGAGGAAGATCCGCGTGCCGAACTGGTACGCCGCCTGCAAGAATACGAACGCTTCAAAAAGGCCGCCGAAGACATCGATACGCTGCCGCGCATGGAGCGCGATCTCGACAATACGCAGGCGTTCGTGCCGGATCGGGCGGCGGTGAAGGTGCCGCCTGCGGTGGACTTGCGCGAGATGCTGCTGGCGCTGCGCGACGTGCTGCATCGTGCCGAGTTGTACGGCCATCACGCGGTCGAACGCGAACCGCTGTCGGTGCGCCAACGCATGGGCGACGTCCTGCGCAAGCTCGGCGACGGCACGTTTCATCGCTTCGAGAGCTTGTTCGAAGTGTCGGAAGGCAAGCTGGGGGTGGTCGTGACCTTCCTGTCGATGCTCGAACTGGCCAAGGATCGCCTGATCGAAATCATGCAGGAAACACCGCTGGCGCCGATCTACCTGAAGGCGCTGGCTACGGCGGAAACGACGGATTGATTTGGCTCTGGGAACAAGGGCATCCGGCCCGCGAATGAACGCCAATGAAGGCGGTGTTGATCTGCTCCGCTTCCGCTTGCGTTGATTCGCGTTCGTTTGCGAACTGCTTTTCCCGCTTCTTTGGACCACGCGCACAGTGAGGCGCATGTGCAACAAGAACAATTGAACAACATCGTGGAAGCCGCCCTGCTCGCCGCCCAGCAACCGCTGACGCTGCCGATGCTGGCCGCGTTGTTTCACGAGGATGACGGCGTCACCCACGAAGATCTCGCTCGCGCCGTGGAGACGCTGACGCAAGCCTGCGAAGGCCGCGGGATCGAACTGGTGGAAGTCGCCTCCGGCTTTCGCTATCAGGTGCGCGAGGCCGTGCATCCATGGGTCGCGCGCCTGTGGGCCGAACGCCAGACCAAGTACTCGCGCGCGCTGCTGGAAACCTTGGCGTTGATCGCCTATCGCCAGCCGATCACGCGCGGCGAGATCGAACAGGTGCGCGGCGTCACCGTCGCCACCAGCATTATCCGCACGCTGGAAGAACGCGAGTGGATCCGCGTGGTGGGCTACCGGGACGTACCCGGCAAGCCGGCACTGTTCGGCACCACCCGCCAGTTCCTCGATTACTTCAACCTGAAATCGCTGGATCAACTGCCGACCTTGGCGGAGATCCGCGAAATCGCCGATCCCGATCCGCAACTCGCGTTGGCGCCCGAACCCGAAGCCGCGCCGGACGACGCAACCAATCCTTCCGATCCACCCGCCGACGCCGAGGGCGATGCCCCGGCCGATACACCACGCACGACCGAGGATGCCGCATGAGTTCCAACCCACGTTCCCTGCTGACCCTGAAACGGGCGGCCGTTCAAGCCGACGGCGGCGCATTGGAGGAACGCCTGCACAAGGTCCTGGCGAACGCCGGACTGGGTTCGCGACGGCTGCTGGAACAACGCATCGCCGAGGGCGAGATCCTGGTCAACGGGCAAGCCGCGCAGACCGGTTCCAGCGTGCGCGCGGGCGATCGTGTGGAAGTCGACCGCAAGCAGTTCATCGTCGCGACCGATCACCACGAGCACGCGCAGGTGCTGATGTACCACAAGCCCGAGGGCGAGCTGACCACGCGCGACGATCCGGAAGGCCGCCCGACCGTATTCGAAAACCTGCCGCACTTGAATGGCTCGCGCTGGATCTCGGTGGGGCGGCTCGACGTCAACACCACCGGTCTGCTGCTGTTGACCACCGACGGTGAACTCGCCAACGTGCTGATGCATCCCAGCCACGAACTCGAACGCGAGTACCTGTGCCGCGTGCACGGCGAAGTACCGGACGAGATGCTGGAGAAACTGAAGGCCGGTGTTGAACTGGAAGACGGCCCCGCGCGCTTCGATGAAATCCACGTGGTCAGCCGCGGCGGCAGCCACTGCTGGTTCCGGGTGGTGCTGCACGAAGGCCGCAACCGCGAGGTGCGCCGCCTGTGGGATTCGCAGGGGCTGCTGGTCAGCCGCCTGAAACGTATCCGCTACGGCAGCATCGAGCTGCCGCGTGGCTTGCGTCCGGGTCAGCACGAGGCGTTGCCGGAAGACATGGTGAAGTCGCTGCGTGAATTGGCGGGCGCCGGCCCGGTGCAGCCGACGCTGACCTTGAAGCCGGTGCTGCACCAGCGCAACGCTTCGCGTGGCGTCACCGAAATCCGCCCGGCCAGCGCCACCCCCCATGCGTGGACCGGCGTGCGCCACGACGAGGCGCGCGAACTCACCGCGTTCGATCGCGTCCGTCCGGACGATTTCCCCAACCGCGGCAAGCGTCGCCGCGGCCCGCCGCGCGGCGACGTCAACGGCAACGTGCTGAAGCCCGACAAGCCGGCCAACAAGAAGCGCCGCAAGGGACGCGGTGTCGCACCGGGTCAGGAACTGCCGTCGGTGCGCACATGGTTTGCCGGTGACAAGCGACCCGGCGGCGGACAGAACCGTGGCGGTCCGAACCGCGGTGGCCCGAATCGCGGCGGTCCCAATCGTGGCGCCCAGAACCGCAGCGGGCCCGGCAGCCGGAGCGGCGGTCCGCGTCGCGGCGGCGGCGGCGGCCGAGGCGGCAACCGCGGCGGCAACGGTCCGTCCAGCGGTTGATCATTGCACGGAGAGCGCGCCATGCCGGCGAACACCACGGTCACCATCTGGCACAACCCGCGTTGCTCGAAATCGCGCGGCACGCTGGAACTGCTGCAGGCACGCGGCATCGAGCCGACGATCGTCGATTACCAGACGAATCCGCCGGGCGTCGCCGACATCGAACGCGCGCTGCAGTTGCTCGACATGCAACCGCGTGATGTCATTCGCAAGGGTGAGGCTGTGTACGCCGAGCTGGGGCTCGACAACCGGGGGCTGACTCGCCAACAGCTCATCGGCGCGATGGCCGCGCACCCGATCCTGATCGAGCGACCCATCGTGTTCGCCAACGGCAAAGCCGCAATCGGCCGCCCGCCGGAAAACGTGCTCGCGATCCTGTAGGAGCGCGCCGGTTCGCTCCCACAAAAAACTCGAGCGCGTCCGCATCCATCACACCAAACCTCGTGAAACGCCACTGTAGGTTGGGCTGAACGCAGTGAAGCCCAACAATGTGACGCGCGCGCGTTGGGCTTCGCAAAGCTCAGCCCAACCTACCGAAGCGCCGGAACGTCACTTCAACTCGAACGCGTCCGCATCCATCCACGCCGGAAACTTCTCGCGGAGCACAGAATGTAGGTTGGGCTGAACGCAGTGAAGCCCAACAATGTGACGCGCGCGTTGGGCTTCGCGAAGCTCAGCCCAACCTACCGAAGCGCCGGAACGTCACTTCAACTCGAACGCATCCGCGTCCATCCACGCCGGAAATTTTTCGCGGAATGCTTGCAGCGGCGCACGATCGAGCGTCACGGTGACGACCTGCTCCTGGGCGCCGAGATCGGCCATCGTCTGGCCCAGATAATCCAGCACCGCGCTGTCGCCCGAATACGGCAACTGGTTGCCGTCGATGCCGACCCGATTGACGCCGAGGCAATAGCTCAGATTTTCGATCGCACGCGCGCGCAGCAACGTGCGCCACGCGTGCGCGCGCGCGGCGGGCCAGTTCGCAACGAACAACACGAGGTCGTAATCGAACCCGCGCTGCGCGTCGTGGCCGTTGCGCGAGAACACCGGGAAACGCAGGTCGTAGCAGACCAGCGGGCAGATCTTCCAGCCCTTCCATTCGACGATCAGCCGCTCGCGTCCGGCGGCGTAACGCTTGTGCTCATCGGCGTAACGGAACAAATGGCGCTTGTCGTAATGGCGGACTTCGCCATCCGGCGTTGCGAACAGCAGGCGGTTGTGGACACCCTCGCCCACCCGCAACTGCACGCTGCCGGTGACCGCGGCATCGAGTTCGCGCGCACGTTCGCGCAGCCATGCCACGGCCGCACCGTCCATGGTTTCGGCGTTGTGGATCGCCTCGTTGGAGAACCCGCTGGTGAAAGTCTCAGGCAACACCACCAGATCGGTTTGCCCCGCGAGCGGCGCGATCAGCGAGCCGTAATACTCGCGATTGCCTGCCGGGTCATGCCAGCGCGTGGCCCCTTGGACGAGTGATACCTTCAACGGCTGCATTCAGTTCACCACAGTTAAAAGGCGACAAATCATTTAGACACGCATAAAAGCGGATAAGCACTTAAAAAAGCTCTATCCGCGTCCATCCGCCTTGATCCGTGTCAAAACTGCTCCTCGCTTCACAGCTTGCACAAACGTTCCGCCGCCGCCTGCAGCGTTTCGTCGTTCTTGGCGAAACAGAACCGCACCAGTTTCGCGTCCGGCGCGGTGTCGTAGAACGCCGACACCGGAATCGCGGCGACGCCCGCTTCGCGCACCATCCACTCGCAGAAATTCAAATCGTCGGTGTCGCGGATCGCGGAGTAATCGGCCAACTGGAAATAACCCCCGTGGACGGCGGGCAGATCGAATCGCGAGCCCGCCAGCAGTTCGCGAAAGCGGTCGCGCTTGCCCTGGTAGAAGCCGGCCAGATCCTGCGCGTGTTGCGGATCGCTTTCCATCACCTCGGCGAACGCGCACTGCGCCGGATGGAACGTGCAGAAAGTCAGGTACTGGTGCACCTTGCGAAATTCCGCGGTGAGCGGCTTGGGTGCGACGCAATAGCCGACCTTCCAGCCCGTGCAATGCCATGTCTTGCCGAACGACGAGATCACGAAGCTGCGCTCGGCCAGCTCGGGGCGGCGCGACACGCTGAGGTGCGTGCGACCGTCGTAGATGATGTGTTCGTACACCTCGTCGGAAATCACCAGCAGGCCGTGCTGCGTGGCGAGCGCGGAGAGCGCATCCAGATCGGATTCGGTGAACACCGCGCCCGACGGATTGTGCGGGCTGTTGACCATGATCATCCGCGTCTTCGACGTGATCTCGTCGCGAACGCGCTGCCAGTCCACGGAAAAATCCGGCAGCCTGAGCGGAACGTGCACGGCGCGTCCGCCAGCCAGCGCGATCGCGGGCTCGTAGCAGTCGTAGCAGGGATCGAGCACGATCACTTCGTCGCCGGCGTGCACCGCGCAGGCAATCGCGGCGAAGATCGCTTCGGTCGCGCCCGAGGTGACGGTTACTTCTGTATCCGCGCTGATGCGCCGGCCGTACAGGCGATCGACCTGCAGCGCGATCTGCTCGCGCAGTTTCGGAATGCCGCTCATCGGCGCGTACTGGTTGCGCCCGTCGTCCATCGCGCGGATCAACGCATCGCGCAGGTTTTTCGGCGTCTCGAAATCCGGAAAGCCCTGCCCCAGGTTCACCGCCTTGTGTTCCAGCGCAAGCTGGCTCATCACCGTGAAGATGGTGGTGCCGACCTTAGGCAGCTTGGTTTCGATTTGCATCCGTGGTGTTCCGTTTGGATGGCCGAACTTCGGCGATGGTAGCACGCTGTCACGTGCCCCCATTCAACAATTCATCGGCGCGATGTTCGAACGCATCGGCCAGGAATTCCACCAGCGCGCGCACGGCCGGCAACATGCCGCGGCGACTCGGATACACGAAGTGCAGAATGCCCTGCGGCAGGCCCCAATCCGGCAGGACCACCTGCAACGTGCCGCTGCGCAGTTCCGCCACGCAGGCCGATTCCGGCACCCAGGCGATGCCGACGCCCTGCACCGCGGCTTCGATCAGCAACGGAAACTCGCCCGTCACCAGCCGTGGCCGCACCGCGACGGCCGTCCTGGCGCAAGCGCGGTCGTACAGTTCCCAGGTCTGCTCGCCCTCATGCTCGAACAGGCTCAACACCGGCATCGAGGCGAGATCCTGCGGCACGCGTGGCTCGCCGTACTGTTCGAGAAAAGCGGGACTGGCGACCAGCACCACGCGCTTGGGACCGAAGCCGCGCGCCACCAGTTCGGCGTCCGTGTCCAGCTTGTCACGCACCCGGATGGCCACGTCGAAACCTTCGCCGATCACGTCCACGCGCCGGTTGCTGGACACCACCCGCAATTGCACCTGCGGATGGCGCGCCAGAAATGCCGGCAACAGCGGCGCCAGCAGGCTCTGCGTCAGCGACACCGGGCAGCTCAGTCGCACCAGCCCGCGTGGCTCGCCGCCCAGCGATACCGCGTCCTCGGTGGCCGCACGCACTTCGGCCAGCATCGCCTGGCAGTGGCGATAGAAACGCTCGCCGGCTTCGGTGACCACGAACTTGCGGGTGGTCCGCTGCAGCAGGCGAATGCCCAGCCCTTCTTCCAATAGGGAGATGCGCTTGCTCAGGCGCGATTTGGGCACGCCGATCGCGCGGCTGGCGGCGGAGAAACCGCCGTGTTCCACCACGGCCGCGAAGAAGTACAGGTCGTTGAGATCCGGCAAGGTGCCGTAGGCGGCGGCCACGTTGTTCTCCACGATGAACGATGCGTTCGGATTGCGCCATCTTATCGAAGCCGCGCTTCGAGCCTATCGTTTACGGGTTGCCGCGAAACGCGGCTCAACCTGGAGACCACCATGAAACTTCTGCACATCGATTCCAGCGTACTCGCCGAAAATTCCGCGTCGCGCAGCCTGACTGCCGCGATCGTCGCGCGCCTGCGCACCGAACATGCCGGCATCGAAGTGATCCATCGCGACCTTGCCGCGCAGACCCTGCCGCATTTCACGCCGGTGCTGGGAGAAGGCCATCCGTGCGTCGCGCGCAACGCGGAAATCCTCGACGAATTCCTCGCCGCCGACATCGTGGTGATCGGCGCGCCGATGTACAACTTCACGATCCCGACGCAACTCAAGGCGTGGATCGATCGCATACTGGTCGCAGGCAAGACTTTTCGCTATACCGAGCACGGACCTGAAGGCCTGGCGGGTGGCAAGCGCGTGATCATTGCATCCGCGCGCGGCGGCATCTACAGCAATGCGGCGGGCAAGGCGTCCGACTTCCAGGAAGCGTACCTGCGCAGGATATTCGGATTCATCGGCATCGACGAGCCCGAGTTCGTACGCGCCGAAGGGCTGAACCTCGGTGCCGACCAACGCCAGGCGGCCCTGGCAGGCGCGCATCGGCAAATCGAAGGCGAGTCGCGCGTCGCAGCGTGACGCCGGACCCGTTCCCCTTGATTCCCCTTCCAGCGGAAGGGGAATCAAGCGTCAGGCAACGATCCGAACCGGCACCGACTTCGCAGCCGGCGTCTTGCTGTACAACGCGTGGTGCGACAGCGGAATCAGCGGATTGCATTCCGGGTAGTAGCCGCCGACGCAACCGCGCGGGATGTCGAACGCGACCACGCGCAAGCCGCCGACTTCACGGTCGATGCCGTCGCCGGCATCGGACACGAGTTTCACCGACTGGCCATCGCGCAAACCCAGCCGCGCGATGTCATCCCGGTTCATCAGCACCACCTCGCGGGTCCCTTCGATGCCGCGAAAGCGATCGTCGTAACCGTAAATGGTGGTGTTGAACTGGTCGTTCGAGCGCATCGTCATCAGCCGGAAACGGTTCGGTGCATCATCGAACCCGGTGGCAGTGAGCGACGGCGGCAGGATGAAATTGGCCTTGCCGGTGTCGGTCTTCCACACGCGTTCGCGCGCGCTGTTGGGGCGATGAAACCCGCCGGGTTGCCACATGCGCCGGTTGAAATCCTTGAACTGCTCCGGGTACGTCCGCTCGATCGCATCGCGGATCGTCGCGTAATCGTTGGCCCATTCGTCCCATGGCACCTTGGGGTTGGGCGCGAGCGTGCGCCTGGCAAGTTCCACCACGATCCGGGTTTCCGACAGCAATTCCGGGCTGGCCGGCTCGGCCTTGCCCACCGAAGCATGGATGCAACTGGTGGAGTCTTCGGTGGACAGCACCTGCGGCTTGCCGTTTTCCTCGACCCGCTCGATGCGCCCAAGGCACGGCAACAGGTACGCAATTTCGCCGTTCACGAGGTGCGATCGATTCAACTTGGTCGCGATCTGCACCGTGAGCCGAAGCTTGCGCCACGCGCCCGCGACCCGTTCCTGCTCGGGAATCGCGCGCAGGAAATTGCCGCCAAGGCCGATGAACCCATGCACTGTTCCGCCCAGCACGCCTTCGCAGGTTTCAACGGTGTTGAGGCCCTTTTCGCGCGGCGGCTCGAATCCGTATTGGTCGGCGAGCCGATCCAGCGGCACCAGCGCCGGATCGTCGGCGATGCCGACCGTGCGCTGGCCCTGCACGTTGGAATGTCCGCGCACCGGGCACAGGCCGGCGCTAGGCTTGCCGATGTTGCCGCGCAGCAACATGAAATTGGCGAACATGTGGATGTTGTATTCGCCCAGCACGTGCTGGGTCAGTCCCATCCCGTACACGCCGATCACCGCGTCGGCCTCGGCGTAAGTCGCCGCCGCGCGTTCGAGCTCGGTGCGTCGCAATCCTGACGAGGTTTCGATGTCGTCCCACGGCTGCGCGCGCAGCCATGCCGCGAATGCGTCGAACCCATGGGTGTGTTGCGCGATGAACTCGGTGTCGAGCACGCGTGGCGCGCCGTTTTTCGCGGCGTCATCGTCGAGCGCGACGAGCGTCTTGCACAGCCCCGTGATCGCCGCGATGTCGCCGCCGGCCTTCACCTGCAGGTATTGCGTGGCCAGCGGCGTTTCCTTGCCGGCAAGCAACTCCATGGGGCTTTGCGGGTTGGTGAAACGCTCCAGCCCGCGTTCGCGCAATGGGTTGAACACCACGATGGGCACGCCGCGTTTCGCGGCCTTCTGCAGGTCGTGCAGCATGCGCGGACTGTTGACGCCGGCGTTCTGGCCGAAGAAGAAGATGCAATCGGTCTTGGCGAAATCGTCCAGCACCACGGTGCCGACCGCGGCGCCGACGCTCTTGCGCAGCGCAATGCCGGTGGCTTCGTGGCACATGTTGGAGGAATCCGGCAAGTTGTTGTTGCCGTACATGCGCGCGAACAGCGCATACAGGTAACTCGTTTCCAGCGAGGCGCGGCCCGATGCGTAGAACACCACCGATTTGGGATCGGTCTCGCGCAGCCGCTTCAGCTCGTCGCCGATCGCATCGAACGCCTCGTCCCATCCGCACTGCACGTACTTGTCCGTCGCGCGGTCGTAGCGCAACGGATGCGTCAGACGACCCTGTTGTTCGAGATCATGGTCGGACCAGCCGAGCAATTCGGTGCAGGTGTGCTGCGCGAAGAATTCCGGTGTGGTGCGCAGGCTGGTCAGCTCCCACGCGCTGGCCTTGGCGCCGTTCTCGCAAAATTCGAATTTCGCCGGCTTCTCGGGCTGCGGCCATGCGCACGACACGCAGGTGAAGCCGCGCGGCTTGTTCTGCCGCCACAGCTCCTTCACCGTCGAGGAAATAGGCACCTGCTCGCGCTGCAGAATGGCCTTGACCGACTTGACCGAGCCCCAGCCGCCGGCCGGGCCGGGATACGGACCGATCTTCGGTTTGCGTTCGTCGGCCATGGCACGCTCCGTTTGCAGGAGATGTCCCACAGTGTAGAACATGGCGGAGAGGGTGGGATTGTTCGACGCATCCCTGCGCCTCACGCCTCGCTGCGCTCGGCGCCAGCCTTCGGCTGTCCAAATTTGTTCCAGACAAATTTGTCGAACCCCCAGCGGTATCGTCCACACCACTCCCTTCTCCAGAAACACCAAACGCCCACGAGGGGGCGTTTGCATTTCTGGCGGAGAGGGTGGGATTCGAACCCACGGTACGGCAAGCCGTACGCCGGATTTCAAGTCCGGTGCTTTAGACCACTCAGCCACCTCTCCAGCTTTTTCGTCATTACGCGCCGCTTCGGCGCCCATGCCTCCGCGGCCCGGCTTTCGCCGGAATGACGGATTCTATGACGTCCTTCGGAAATCGACGAACGTCGCACCGCTATGCGATGCGCTCCGCGCCGCCCAGGTAGGGCCGCAATGCCGCCGGCACCGTGATCGAACCGTCGGCGTTCTGGCAGTTCTCCATCACCGCGATCAGGCAACGACCCACCGCCAGGCCGGAACCGTTCAACGTGTGGACGAGTTCCGGCTTGCCCGTCGCCGCGTTGCGCCAGCGCGCCTGCATGCGGCGTGCCTGGAAATCTGTGCAGTTGGAACACGACGAGATTTCGCGATAGGTGTTTTGCGACGGCAGCCAAACCTCGAGGTCGTAGGTCTTGGCGGCGGCGAAACCCATGTCGCCGGTGCACAGCGCCATCTTGCGATACGGCAATTCGAGCTTCTGCAATACCTTCTCGGCGTGACCGGTGAGTTCCTCCAGCGCATCCATCGACTTCAATGGTTCGACGATCTGCACCAACTCCACCTTTTCGAACTGGTGTTGGCGGATCATGCCCTTCACGTCCTTGCCGTAGGAACCGGCCTCGGCACGGAAACACGGCGTGTGCGCGGTCAGGCGCATCGGCAGCGCGTCGGCATCGACGATCGAATCGCGCACGATGTTGGTCAGCGGCACTTCCGCCGTGGGAATCAGATAGCGCCTGGTTTCACCGACCCTCGTCGAAAACAGGTCTTCTTCGAACTTCGGCAGCTGCCCGGTGCCCTGCATGGTTTCGGGGTTCACCAGCAACGGCACGTTGCATTCGGTGTAGCCGTGTTCGCGGGTGTGCAGATCCAGCATGAACTGCGCCAGTGCACGGTGCAGGTGGGCGAGCTGGCCACGCAACACCGTGAAGCGTGCGCCGGAAAGCTTGGCGCCGGCTTCGCCATCCAGCCAGCCTTGGCGGGCGCCGAGTTCGACGTGATCCTTCACTTCGAAACCGAATGCGCGCGGCGTGCCCCAGCGCGACATCTCGACGTTTTCGGTTTCGTCCTTGCCGATGGGGGTCGCAGCGTCCGGGAGATTGGGAATGCCCAGCGCGATCGCCGATAGTTGCTGCTGCACTTCGGCCAGTGCGGCCTCGTTGGCTTTCAGCTTGTCGCCGATGCCCGCGACCTCGGCCATGATCGGCGCCACGTCCTCGCCTTTCGCCTTGGCCTGCCCGATCGCCTTGGAACGCGCGTTGCGCAGCGCCTGCAGTTCCTGGGTTTCCGTGGCGAGGCGCTTGCGATCGGATTCCAGCGATTCGATGGCGGCGACATCGAGTGCATAGCCGCGCGTCTTCAGGCGCGCGGCGGTGTCCGCGAGATGCGCGCGCAGCAATACCGGGTCCAGCATGGGAGGAGCCTTCGGTGAACGGACAGCTCACCATTATCGTGGCGGCCGCCGAAGTCGTGCAAACCGCGGGAATCAAGCCTTCCGCGCGGCGGCGATCGGCAACGTCGCAACCCTGCGCATCTCGGGTTCATCCCACATTGCGGGATCGCGCAGACAGGCCAGCGCAAATTCATGGGCATCGTCGCCCCAGAACAGGCGTCCGCCCAACGACAATGTCGGCACACCAAACACGCCTTCGGCGATCGCTGCCTCGAAGTTGCCGTTGAGCTGCGCCTTGACCGCGGGATCGCCGATGGCCGCAGCTACATCACCGATGCCGAGCTCCGCTGCTACGGGCGCCAACGTCTGCGCGCTGTCGCCCACGCAGCCTCGCGCCCAGATCCATTCGAAGATCGCATCGACGGCGGCATCGCTGCAGCCGGCTGCAATGCAAAGCCGCAATGCAGCCAACGGATTGAACGGATGCGCCGGAGGAAAACGCAATGGTCGTCCGGCCTGGCGTGCGCGCCACAACACATGACGATAGGTGAACTCGCGCTTGCCGGAGATTTCCGCCGGCCCCTTCTGACCATGATGAGCGAGCACACCCGCGAAGAGGATCGGGCGCAAGATGACTTCGCGCTCGGCGGCGAGTGCGAGCACCTTGGGCCACTGCAACCACGCGAACGGTGAGATGAAATCGAAATACCAGACAATGGGCATGGGCTTGTCGCTTATTCTCGCGCTGTGGATACTTGCGGACTGCGTCGCCTCAACCGGGTTTCTTGCGTGCTTTCGCCCGCGCGGCACGCAACGCGTCGAGCTTTTCCATGATCTTTGCCTCGATGCCGTTCGTGGTCGGCGCATAGAACGCGGTGCCGGCCAGCGCATCGGGCAGGCATTGCTGGTCGAGCGCGACCCCGCCTTCGACGTCGTGGTCGTATTGGTAGCCCTTGCCGTAGCCGAGGCCCTTCATCAGTTTCGTCGGCGCGTTGCGCAGGTGCATCGGCACTTCCAGGGTGCCGGTTTCGCGCACGATCGAGCGCGCCGCGCCGTATGCGACGTAGGCCGCGTTGCTCTTGGGCGCCATCGCGAGATAGAGCGCCGCTTCGGCCAGCGCGAGTTCGCCTTCGGGTGAACCCAATCGCTCGTAGGTATCCCACGCGTACAGCGTGAGTTGCCATGCGCGCGGATCGGCAAGCCCGATGTCTTCCACCGCCATGCGCACCATGCGCCGCGCGAGATACAGCGGCTCGCAGCCGCCGTCCAGCATCCGCACCAGCCAGTACAGCGCGGCGTCGGGATCGGACGAGCGCACCGATTTATGCAGCGCCGAGATCTGGTCGTAAAACTGCTCGCCGCCCTTGTCGAAGCGGCGCGTGCGGTCGGCCAGCACCTGTTGCAGGGTCGATTCGTCGATGCGGTTTTCGTGCGCCAGCTCCGCCGCGATTTCGAGGAACGTCAGCGCGCGCCGCACGTCGCCGTCGGCGGCTTTCGCCATCAACGACAACGCTTCGTCATCGACCTGCAGATGCAGCGCGCCCAGTCCGCGTTCTTCGTCGGCGAGCGCGCGTTTCAAGGCGACGACAATGTCTTCGGCACCCACCGCATCCATCACGTGCACGCGGCAGCGCGACAGCAACGCCGAATTCAATTCGAACGACGGGTTCTCGGTGGTCGCGCCCACGAACACGATCACGCCGCGTTCGATGTGCGGCAGAAAGGCATCCTGCTGGGCCTTGTTGAAGCGGTGTACCTCGTCCACGAACAGTACGCTGCGCCGGCCCTGCGCATGCAGGCCTTCCGCTTCCGCCAGCGCCTTGCGCACGTCGGCCAATCCGGACAGCACCGCAGAGATCGCCTGGAAGTGCGCGTCGGCGTACTGCGCGACCAGCAAGGCCAACGTGGTCTTGCCGCAGCCGGGTGGTCCCCACAACACCATCGAATGCACGCTGCCCGCTTCCAGCGCCCGCCGCAATGCGCTGCCCTTTCCGAGCAGGCGACCCTGCCCGACGATTTCATCCAGCGTGCGCGGCCGCATCCGTTCGGCGAGCGGCTTCAGCGCGTCGGATTCGGGAAACAGCGTGCTGCTTGCTGGACCGGGCGTTCGGCGTGGCATGCCTGCATCTTAAGGAATCTTGGCACCCGTCGACACCGGCGCCGTTTTGTCATGGGCAGGTGCGTCGCGCCGGCCGCAAATTCTCGCGGCAGCGGGCACGGAACGACGATCACCCGGCCTGCCCGCGCACACCGAGCCAGTGCCGATACACCGCGTAAGCGATGCCTACGCAGCCGGTCAGCACCGCCGGCGCGAGCAAGGTGCGCTCCTGCCAATGGGGAAATGCGAGCGCGCTGGCCACGCCGCCGCCGAGAAATCCGACGAACAGCGCGCAGTACAGGCGCACCCGGCGCCCGTCGGGCTTGTCACCGCGCATCCAGTGGCCAAAGAACATGCCGAGATCGGTCACGATTCCGGATACGTGGCTGGTTCGCACCACCGCGCCGCTGTAGGTCGCGGCCATCGCGTTCTGCAGCCCGGATGCGGCCGCCGCAAGCCACAAGCCGATTTCGTTCTGCTGGTGCAGCAGCGGCACCGCGACAAACAACAACGCGGACTCGACCGCCAGCGCCACCCCGTAACGCCGGCCGAGCTGCAACGCGCTGTCGCCCACAATGAATCCGCTGAGCGCGCAGCCACCCGCGAACGCCAGCAGCATGGTGCCGAAATACACAATGTCGCGCACGTCGCCCTGCACCGCCACGATGCCCAGCAACGAGGTGGTGCCCGTCATGTGCGTCACCGCCTGATGGCGAAAGCCGAGGTAGCCCATGGCATTGATCATGCCGGCGATGAACGCCAGCCCGACCCCGCCCGCCAACACCCAACGCGGCAGCCTGGCAATCACGACGAATGCCGCGCCGGATCAGTGCCCGGTGTTCGTATCGCCCACGACGTCGGTGCCTTTCGGTGGCACGAACTTGAACGTGTCGGCCGCAACCTGCGGATTGCGCTCCCAACCGGAGAACGCGATCTCGGTGCGGTTGCCCAGGGTGTCCTTGAAGATCATCCGGCGCGGACCGGAGGCGTCGAAGCCGATCTCGGCGTATTCGAACTGCGGCTCCTTGCTGCGCGAAACCAGGCGCAGCCACTCGAGACCGTCGCGCGTGCCCGCGTCGGTGGTCTTGAATTCACTGTCGAGCTGCGAGAGATCGGTGAGCACGGTGAGCGGGCTGTGGGCTTCCTCGCTGCCCTGGTCGCGCACGGTCACCTGCTCGAGGTCGGGTTCGTACACCCACACCTTCTTGCCATCGGCGACGATCAACTGCTGGTACGGATCGGTCACCTGCCAGCGGAACAGGCGCGGCGCCTGCAGCGCGAGCAGACCGTGGCTGGAACCGGTGATGTTGCCGTGCGCGTCGTACACGGTCTGGCTGAAGTTGCCGCGCAATGAATGCAGGCCGTTCGCGAAGGCATCCAGTCGCGCGCGTGCGCCGGTGGCGGCGAACGCCGTGCACACGAACAGAGACAACGCAACCCACAACACCAATTTACGCATGAGGAACTCCTGATGGCGCGCCAAATGATGCCGGCGGCGCATGAATCGCATCAAACTTTGCGCCTTGAAGCCAAGGGGTCCCGGGTATCGCTGCGCGATTCCGGGATGACGAGCAAAAGCCGAATCACCGCACGTTCGGCGAAATGCATGATTCGTTCAAGGCGGCTGTTGTGAGAAGTCAGGCCATGGAAGGCCGTTCTGGTCTCCCATGCCCAGCAAACCTTGCAATACACCCGTTGCAGCAGCGAGGCCGCGATCAGGGATGATCGCACAACTACGATGGAGGAGGCGCGATGACCTCGCGCTGCCCGTTGTGCTGCGGCGCACTCACCACGCCCTCCTGTTCCATCTGCTCGATCAGGCGCGCGGCGCGGTTGTAGCCGATGCGTAGGTGCCGCTGCACGCCCGAAATCGACGCGCGGCGGCTGCTGGTGACGATGTGCACGGCCTTGTCGTACAGCGCGTTGTCGTCATTGCCATCTTCTTCCTCGGGCAAACCGGATTCGTTGATGATCTTGCCGTCGCCGAGCGTCTGCACTTCTTCCAGCACGCCGTCGATGTAATTTGGCTCGCCTTGCGTGCGCAGCCACTCGACCACCTTGTGCACGTCGTCGTCGCCCACGAACGCGCCGTGCACGCGTTCCGGCGTCGCGGTACCGGGCGGCAGGTACAGCATGTCGCCGTTGCCGAGCAGCGTCTCCGCGCCGGATTGGTCGAGGATGGTGCGCGAATCGATCTTGGACGACACCTGGAACGCGATGCGGGTCGGGATGTTGGCCTTGATAAGCCCCGTGATCACGTCCACCGACGGACGTTGCGTCGCGAGGATCAGGTGCACGCCCGCGGCGCGCGCCTTCTGCGCCAAGCGCGCGATCAATTCTTCGACCTTCTTGCCGACGATCATCATCATGTCGGCGAATTCGTCGATGATCACCACGATGAACGGCAGCGGCTGCAGCGGTTCGGCTTTTTCTTCCGGCGCGTCGGGATTGGCCTTGAACAGCGGATCGGGCAGCGGCTGGCCCGCGGCCTCGGCGTCGCGCACTTTCTTGTTGAAGCCGGCGAGATTGCGCACGCCCACCGCGGCCATCAGCTTGTAGCGGCGCTCCATTTCCGCGACGCACCAGCGCAGCGCGTTGGCGGCCTCCTTCATGTCGGTCACGACCGGCGCCAGCAGATGCGGGATCTTGTCGTACACCGACAACTCCAGCATCTTCGGGTCGATCATGATCATGCGTACGTCGGCGGGCTTGGCCTTGAACAGCAGCGACAGCACCATCGCGTTCAACGCCACCGATTTGCCCGAACCCGTGGTGCCCGCCACCAGCAGGTGCGGCATCTTCTGGAGATCAACGACAACCGGCCGCCCGCCGATGTCCTTGCCGAGCGCCAGAGACAGCGGCGAGCGCGCATCGCCGTATTCGCGCGAGCCGAAGATTTCCGACAGGTACACGATCTCGCGGTGTGCGTTCGGGATCTCGAGCCCGATCACGTTCTTGCCGGGAATCACGTCCACCACGCGCACGCTGACCAGCGACAGGCCGCGCGCGATGTCCTTGTCGAGCGACGAGATCTGGCTGCCGCGCACGCCGGGCGCGGGCTCCAGTTCGAAGCGCGTGATCACGGGTCCGGGATGCGCCGAAACCACGTGCGCGTCGATCCGGAAATCCTTGAGCTTCATCTCGACCTGGCGCGACAGGACTTCCAGCGTTTCCTCGGAGTAGCCCTTGCCAGCCTGCGGCTGTGGTTCCTGCAGCAGCGACAACGGCGGCACCTCGCCTTCCGAGGCCGCGCCGGTGAACAACGGAATCTGGGTTTCGCGCTTGGCGCGCTCGCTCTTGACGATCGGCGCGGGCGCGGGCTCGATGCGAACCGGCTCGCGCTTGGCGCGGCGTTCGCTGTCCTGCTTGCGCGCGGTTTCGCGCTCGACCCGCGCGGCGCGCGCAGCCAGGGTTTCCGGTGCACGTTTCAGCTTGCCGCGGGCCCACGCGACACCCGTCAATACCTGTTGCCCGGTCCAGTCCATCACCCGGAACCACGACAGGCCCGTGATCCAGGTGACCGCGATCAGCGCCAGCGCGAACAGCAACAACAGCGCGCCGAGTTCGCCGAAACCCCGATGCAGGATGCCGCCCGCGCCGCAGCCAAGGAGCCCACCCGCGGCGGCGACATTGCTGCATTCCGGATCGGACGCATGCAGCCACGCCAACCCGCAGCAACCCACGAAAAACGCCACGAACCCGATCAGGCGCAGGCTGGGTTCCCACTTGTTCTCATCCGCGTTCCGCTGGTACCAGCCACGCAACACGCCGACCGCGAGCACCACCAGCAACGCCGGGAACGCGTAGGCGACCACGCCGAACAAATGGAACAGCAAGTCGGCGATGTATGCGCCGACCGAACCACCGAAGTTGTGGACGGGCTGCCCCGGCACGCCCGAATGCCACCAGCCGGGATCGGTCGCGCTGTAGCCGACGAGGCACGCGAACAGATACACGGCCAGCGGAAACAACAACAACGCGGCGGCTTCGCGCAGCAGCCGTCGCGTGCGCTCGCTCATCCCCGCGGATCTGGTTTCAGCCTGAACTCTGGCACGCGCCACGCGCAACGACCTCGATTCCCGATAACGTCAAGCGCGCTGACTATAACGCCGTTTGGGCGAGGGCCAAGCCCTGGCATTGGCCGATGCGCATAACTGTTTGCTCCGACACGTTTGCGAATTCGGAATCCATGTCGATTCGGGCGCAGCGGCAGGTTGGGCTGAACCCGGCTTTGCCGGGAAGTCCAACATCTCGCTCATGCGTGTTGGGCTTCGCGGATGAAGCCCGCTCAGCCCAACCTACAAAACGCCAGGTGCCAGTGCGCAGGTCATGGCTCCCGGCATGCGCCGGGATGACAACATGACTGATTCCGCCCGTCAGAGCTTCATGCCCTTGAGCGCCGGATGCACCAGCTCGCCGCCTTCGACATTGATGCCGCTGGCGAGGATCGCGTCCTTGTGCCAGTTCTTCTGCGCGAGGCGCGTCACGTACGGCAGGATCGCCGCGGAGATCGCCTGCGAAGAAGTCTGCGGCACCGCGCCCGGCATGTTGGTGACACAAAAATGCGTGACGCCGTCGACGACGTAGGTGGGGTCTTTCCAGGTCGTCGGCTTGGAGGTTTCGAAGCAACCGCCCTGATCGATGGAAATGTCGACCAGCACGCTGCCCTTCTCCATCGACTTCACCATGGCCTTGGTGACCACGTGCGGCGCCTTGGCGCTCGGCACCAGCACCGCACCGATCACCAGATCGGCGGTCGCGACTTCCTCGGCCACCGCCGACTCATACGCGTAAAGCGCCGTGACGTTGTCGCCCCAGCCGCGCGCCTGCGCCAAACGGTCCGGCCGCTTGTCGAACACCACCACGTTGGTACCGCCCCGGGCCGCCAGCTTGGCCGCGTTGCCGCCGGCCACGCCTGCGCCCAGCACCACGATCTTGCCGCGCTCGGTCGCGGCCAGTCCGCCGAGCAACTTGCCCTTGCCGCCGTTCGGCTGATGCAGCAGCGTCGTGCCGACCTGGGTCGCCAGCTTGCCCGCGACGATCGACATGGGCGTCAGCAACGGCAGCGAACCATCGACTTCCTGCACGCTCTCGAAGGCCACACCGGTCAGGCCGATTTTCAACAACGCCCTGGTGAGTTTCGGATCAGGCGCAAGGTGCAGGTAGCAGAACAACAGGTGGCGCTTTTCCAGAAGTTTCAGGTCGCCCTCGATCGGTTCCTTCACCTTGACGATCATCTCCGCCTTGCCGTACAGCGCGGCGGCGTCCTTGGCGATCTTCACGCCGACCTTCGTGTAACGTTCATTGGCGAAGCCGCTCTTCTCGCCCGCGCCGGACTGCAGATAGACCTCGTGCCCGTGGCGGATCAGGTCCGCACAGGCATCGGGAACGAGGGCAACGCGGCCCTCGAGGGTCTTGGTTTCGGAAGGAACGCCAATACGCATGGAAATCATCCTCGTACAAAAATGGCAACCGTCGCGTGCTTGAAATACCGCGGCAAACTCCCCATGCTGCACGACTCGTCACGGCGCGCAATCCGGGACATGGCGCGCGACGCACCAAAATCACGGATGCACTGCCGTAGGGAATCGCCGCATCGAGTGGTTCAGCGCGGCGGACGAGAGGAAGTTCCTGCGGACCTTGAACAAACTCGAGAATTATACATGAGCACTCCCAAGCACAGCCGCCTTCTGATCCTCGGTTCCGGTCCGGCAGGCTACACCGCGGCCGTGTATGCGGCGCGGGCAAACCTGCAACCGATGCTGGTCACCGGTCTGACGCAAGGCGGTCAGTTGACCACCACCACCGAAGTCGACAACTGGCCGGGCGACGCGCAGGGCGTGCAGGGGCCTGAACTGATGCAGCGCATGGCCGAGCACGCGGAACGCTTCAACACCCACATCGTGTTCGACCACATCCATACCGTGGACCTTAAGCAGCGCCCGTTCAAGTTGAAGGGCGACAGCGGCGAATACAGTTGCGACGCGCTGATCATCGCCACCGGCGCGGATGCCAAATACCTCGGCATCGCTTCCGAAACCACGTTCAAGGGCAAGGGCGTGTCGGCGTGTGCAACCTGCGACGGCTTCTTCTTCCGCAACCAGGATGTGGCCGTGATCGGCGGCGGCAACACCGCCGTCGAGGAAGCGCTGTACCTTGCCAACATCTGCCGCAAGGTCACGCTGGTGCACCGGCGCGACAAGCTGCGCGCGGAAAAAATCCTGCAGGACAAGTTGTTCGAGAAGGCCAACGCCGGCAAGGTCGAACTGGTGTGGAACCACACCGTCGACGAAGTGCTGGGCGACAACACCGGCGTGACCGGATTGCGGCTGGTCAGCACCGCCGATGGCAGCAAGCGCAATATCGCGGTCACCGGCATGTTCGTCGCGATCGGCCACACGCCCAATACCGGCGTGTTCGAAGGCCAGCTCGACATGCGCAACGGTTATATCCAGATCAACAGTGGGCTGGAGGGCAACGCCACGGCCACTTCGGTGCGCGGCGTGTTCGCGGCCGGCGACGTCGCCGATCACGTCTACCGGCAGGCGGTCACCTCGGCCGGCTTCGGCTGCATGGCGGCACTCGATGCCGAGAAGTTCCTGGATTCGATCGGGCTGACCGGCTGACGCGATCCGCCGCGCGGCGTCAGCCTTCCAGCGCGTACAACTCCCACTTGCCGGCGACGCCATCCAGTTGGTGCTCGCCCACGCTGCGCAACTCGATGCCCGAGCCCGCAACGAGGTCGCGCACCGCGGGCGTGACGAGAATTTCGCCGGGCTGCGTCGCATGCAACACGCCCGCGCCCACCTTCACCGCCTCGCCCGCCAGCGTATCGCCGACGCGCTGGCATTCGCCGATGTGCAAGCCCACGCGGATTTCCAGTCGAAGCTGATCACGCGCGGCCTGACGAACGGCCGACGCGAAACGCAGCGCCCGCGCCGGACCGTCGAAGTTCACGAGGAATCCGGTGACGCCGCCGGATATTTCGCGGCCCTGGAATCGCGTCAGTTCGTCGCGCACGATGGCGCGGAATGAGTCCTGTGTTTCATGCCAGCGCGGACCGCCCAGCGTCGCGGCGGCCAGTTGCGAATCCGCGATGCGCATCCTGAGCACTGTGGCCAGCGCACGTTCGCCGCTTTGCGCGGGACGCACGTTCGACAGAAACGATTCGACCAGCTTCAGCGGCTGCTCGTCGCCGGGAAGCAGCACGTCCATGTCGCCGCCCGGCAGCAATTCCAGGCGCGAACCCGCAATGTGTTCGGCAAGATAGAACGCGTGCGCCGGAGGTATCACCGCGAATTCGCGCCGATGCAGGATCAGGGTGGGCACACGGATCGACGACAGCACCGCGCGCGCATCGAAATTGATGATGTAGCGGAACTCCGCGCCAGCGCGGCGGGGCGAATAGGCCACGCGCTGCATGCGCGTCACCCAGCGCACGTAATCGGGATCGCCCGCCAGCGTCGGACGCGTGGCCGCGACCATCTGTGCGGTGCCCCAGGTCTGGTCCCAGGCTTGCGACAGCCGTTCGGACCGCTCGTGGTTCTCGCCGCAGGGATAGCCGGGCGCCACCCGAAAGCGCGCACTGGTATTGCAAAGCATCAGCGCACGCACGCGCCGCGGATGGCTGCTGGCGAACAGCAGGGCGGCCGCGGCGGCATCGCGTTCGGCCAGCAATGCCGCGCTGGTGATGCCGACGTGGTCGAACACCACCAGCATGTCTTCGATCCAGTCTTCCCACGTCGGCGGCAGATCGGCCGGCAGCGGATCGGAGATACCGCTGCCGCGGCGATCGAACACGATCAGGCGACAGAAGTCCGAAAGGCGTTGCAGCAGCGCAGCGTTGGCGGGGTAATCCCACAGCATTTCGATGCTGCGGCTCATCGGGTTGACGAGCATCAGGTCCAGCGGCCCCTCGCCCAGCACTCGGTACGCGATGTCGCCGCGCGGCGTCCTGGCGTACTGGATCGGTGGAGCTTGCAAGTTCACCCTGACGGACCATCCCGGCAATACGGGGCGCCAATTGTACGCGCGCCGCGGAGCGGAAAAGCACCTGGAAAGGTTCGACCGGTCCAACAGGCAGAATGCGCTGGAAGCTGGCCTACAATGCGCCCATGCTGACGCTGCGCACCCACGAAACCATCGACGAGATCGATGCCGACGCGTGGAATGCGCTGGCCGCGGACGACAACCCCTTCGTCAGCCATGGGTTCCTCGCCGGGCTGGAACGCCACCGCTGCATCCGCTCCGCCTTCGGCTGGCGCGCGCAACACCTGACGCTGCACGACGGCGAATCGCTGATCGGCGCCGCCCCGCTGTACGTCAAGGGCAACTCGCACGGCGAATACGTGTTCGACTGGGCATGGGCCGATGCATGGGAACGCGCGGGCGGCGACTACTACCCGAAATTCCTGTGCGCGGTGCCCTACTCGCCCGTGACCGGACCGCGCCTGCTGTGCGGCACCGCTGCCGATGCCAACAGGCGTCGCTCCATTCTCGCCAGGGCCTTGCGCGAAATCACCGAGCAGACCGGGCTGTCGTCGCTGCACGTCAACTTCCTGCGCGAGCGCGAAACCGCCGCGTTCGACGATGCATGGCTGACGCGTTCGGATTGGCAATTCCAGTGGCACAACGTGGACGGCTGGCGAGACTTCCAGGATTTCCTCGGCGCCCTCACCCACAAACGCCGCAACGCGATCCGTCGCGAACGCGCGCAGGTCACGGATGCCGGCATCGAATGCGAGTTCCGCGACGGCGGCACGCTCGACGACGCCGAATGGCGCAACATGCACCATCTCTATACCCACACCTTCGACGAGAAGGGCAACACGCCGACCCTCATGCTGGCATTCTTCCGCCATCTCGGCACGGCGTTCCCGACGCATTCGCACGTGGCGTTCGCGCGGCAGGGCGCAGAAATCATCGCGGGCGCGCTGTTTCTCTCCAGTGGCGACACCTTGTACGGCCGCTACTGGGGCGCACGCGAACAGATTCCGGGGCTGCATTTCGAACTTTGCTACTACCAGGGCATCGATCACTGCCTGCGCCGTGGTCTCGGACGTTTCGAACCCGGCGCGCAGGGCCTGCACAAACTTGCGCGCGGGTTTCTTCCGGCGCGCACGCACTCGCGCCACTACATCGCGGACCCCGCATTCCGTGAGGTGATCCGCGCGTCACTGGAGCGCGAAGCCGCGCTGCTGGACGCGCGCGGCATCGAGTTGCTGGCACATTCACCGTTCGCCGAACGCGATCGTTCGCGATGAGGATCCAGTCACTGGACGCGCTTCCGCCGGGCATCTTTCCCGATCCCCAACGCGCGCTCGCCGACCCCAATGGACTGCTCGCCTTCGGCGGCGACCTGTCGCCGCAACGCCTGGTTGCCGCTTACGCGCACGGCATTTTTCCCTGGTATTCGGAGGGTGATCCGCTGTTGTGGTGGTCGCCTGATCCGCGCTGCGTGTTCACGACCGACGCCGTGCACATCTCGCACAGCCTCGCGAAATTCCTGCGCCGGTGCGATTGGCAGTGGAGCATGGACCGCGCGTTCGACGACGTGATGCGGGCGTGCGCGGCGCCGCGCGGGGACGGCGGCGGCACCTGGATCACGCCCGACATGCAGATCGCGTACGGCAACCTACATGTGCTGGGTCACGCGCATTCGCTGGAAATCTGGGACGGCGAAGAACTGATCGGCGGGCTCTACGGCGTGGCCGTCGGACGCATGTTCAGCGCCGAATCGATGTTCTCGCGGCGCACCAACGCATCCAAGGTTGCCTTGTCGATGTTGGCGCAAGCACTGCGCGAACGCGGTTTCCCGTGGATCGACGCGCAGGTTCCCAATCCGCATCTCCTGCGCATGGGCGCGCGCATGCTGCCGCGCCGCCGATTCTTGCGGGAGCTGGCGCAGCTCGCGGCGCAACCCGAGTCGGACGATTGGCCCCGGGGACTTTCGCCGATCTCCGTGCTCCGGAACCCGTGATACGCACGCTGCGGCAAATCGCGTTCGTGAGATCATGAAATCGAACGCCAGTTGGCGTACATTGGACGCCTGCCAACCGGAGATGCCGCGCATGAACGACCCCGACCCCTCCAAACCGGATCCCTACAAGGCCGCCAAGGATGCCGCCACCTCGGGGCAGCGCTTCAGCCGCGGCGTGATGGATTCCGCGCAACAGATCTGGCTGGCCGGGCTGGGCGCGCTCGCGCGCACGCAGCAGGAAGGCGGCAAGTTTTTCGACGCACTGGTGGAAGAAGGCGTGCGCATCCAGGAAAAAACCCACGCCTACACGCAGGAACAAATGAAGCAGGCGCGCGACCAGGCAACGCCATGGGTGGAAGCTGCGCGCAAGCGCACCACCGCGGCCATGGGCAAGCTGGAGCAGGCGTTCGACGAACGCATCGCGCGCGCGGCCAAGCGCATGAACATGCCCAACCACGCCGACATCCAGGAACTGTCCGCGCGCATCGATGCCCTGGCGCAGGAACTTCGCGCCAGCCGCGCCGCCACGGCGAAGCCGCGCGCTGCCAGGAAATCCGCCAAGCCGAAAGCCTGAGCGCCGTCGTGTCCAGCGAACTCGACGCGGACTTCCGGCAGGCCGCCGAAGATGTCAAGCGTCTTCCGGCGCGCCCCGACAACGACACCCTGCTGAAACTCTACGCGCTCTACAAGCAGGCCACCGACGGCGACGTCTGCGGTCCCAAGCCCGGCTTCTTCGATTTCGTCAATACCGCGAAATACGAAGCGTGGTCGCGCCTGCGCGGCATGCGCACCGATGACGCGCAACAGAAATACATCGAACTGGTGCATCAGCTGGAGGCTTGAGCGAAACCACGGGCCGGCACCGGGCCACTCGATATCGTCAGGCGTGATTGTCCAAACCGGTTTCGCCGGCGCGAAGCCTTCGACCATTGATAGGCGGCCTGACCTGTCGCCTCCGGATCAAGACATGTTGTACCCTGATCTTCACGTGGTCGCACGAGTCGTCAGGAGGACGTCGCCATGGCTGTCGTCGTCGAACGGATGCGGTTCGCACTTCTTCCCGTCAACGCGGTCCTCGTGGCCGGTGCCACTTCGCTGTTCGCGGGCGCGCTCCTGAGCGACATCGCCTACTTCCGCAGCTACGAGATCCAGTGGAACAACTTCTCGTCGTGGCTGCTCGCCGGCGGCCTGCTTGTCGCGGCGTTTGCATTCCTGTGGTCGATCGTCGAGCTGTTCCGCACCCGCTGGCGTGTGTGGCCCGCAGTGGCCTACTCCGTATTGCTGCTGGCGACCTGGATACTCGGCTTCGTCGACGCGCTGGTGCATGCCAAGGATGCGTGGGCCACCATGCCGGACGGCCTGGTGCTGTCGGCGATCGTGCTGGTGCTGGCCTGCGTGTCGCTGGCGGTCGCCTGGGCCGGCCTGCGCACGGGAGATGTGCCATGAATCGCCTCCGCCCATGTGCAATCTCTGCGCTTGCAGTCCTGCTGGCCGGTTGCGGCGGCGGCGGCGCGGCCCCGGAACAATACGGCGCGAATCCGCAACTGCCGGCCCAGCAACGCGGTCTGCTGCCCAGCATGACGATCGCCAAGCCCGCCGCCTGGGGCGATCGGCTGCCGACGGTGCCGCAGGGCTACGCGGTCAAGGCAATCGCCACCGATCTTCGGATCCCACGCCAGACGCTGGTGCTGCCCAATGGCGACATCCTGGTGGCCGAAGGCCGCGGCGGCAACGCGCCGGATCTGAAGCCCAAGGACGTGATCGCCGGCTACATCAAGGCCAAGGGCACGAGCCCGGTCAAGGGTGGCAACCGCCTGACCCTGCTGCGCGATGCCGATGGCGATGGCATCTATGAATTGAAGACGATCTTCGCCGATGGTCTCAACGCGCCATATGGACTCGCGTTGGTCGGTGACACGCTCTACGTCGCCGACCAGGATGCGCTGGTGAAATTCCACTACACGACCGGCCAGACCCGTGCCAGCGGCGCACCCGTGAAAGTCACCGACCTGCCGTCGGCGATCAACCATCATTGGACCAAGGCGCTTGCCGCCAGTGCGGACGGACGCTACCTGTACGTCGGCATTGGCTCGAACAGCAACATCACCGAGCGCGGCATGACCGCCGAAGTCGATCGCGCGCAGATCTGGCAGGTCGACCCGCAGACCGGGATGCATCGGGCCTACGCCACGGGTGTTCGCAATCCCACCGCGCTCGCGATCCAGCCCGGCACGGGCGCGCTGTGGGCGGTGGTGAACGAGCGCGACGAACTCGGCCCGGACCTGGTGCCCGATTACCTCACTTCGATACGCGAGGGCGGGTTTTATGGCTGGCCCTGGAGCTATTGGGGCCAGCACGTCGACCCGCGCGCGAAACCGCAGGATCCGGAAAAGGTCGCATCGGCGATCGTCCCGGATTACAGCCTCGGCTCGCACGTCGCGGCGCTCGGCGTCGCGTTCTCGTCGCCCGCGATGGGCGCGAAGTTCGCGGACGGCGTGTTCGTCGGCGAGCACGGCAGTTGGAACCGCTCCCACCCGGTCGGTTACAAGGTGGTGTTCGTGCCGTTCCGCGACGGACATCCTGCCGGCAATCCGATCGACTTCGTGGCCGGCTTCCGCGGCGACGATGGCCTCACCCGCGGACGTCCGGTCGGCGTCACTGTCGATCCGCGCGGCGCACTGATTGTTGCCGACGACCTGTCCAACACGATCTGGCGCGTGACGCCAAATAGCGCCTCCGCAGGCGCCATGCCGACAGCACCAGCAACCGCTGCAGGCGCAGCCCCTGCCGGCACGCCTGGCGGTATGCAGAGATAGAGCCGCTTTTCCGCGCGGAAAGAAGGTGCCGGTGCCTGCCTGGGCCGCTCATGAATCCGGTGCGCTTGAAACGAAATGTTTTTTCGGCGCGCCCTTCAGACAGGAAGACCACAACAACGCATCGCCGACGTTCTTTGCGGCAAGCGCGGTTGACCGCCAGCGGCCTTCACCGAGCGCGTCGTTCGCGTTGCGCGGTGGCGATGGCTTTTGCCAGTTCGTGCTCACGTTCGGTCGATGCGGCGGCAAGTCCCGCGCGCGCGCCTTCCTGATCGGCGGTGTTGCGGTTCTGGCTGAGCTTGTAGCGGCCGATCAGGGACTCGATGCGCAATTCGATGCCGACGATGTGGCGCATTTCCTTGCGTACGTAATCGTCGGGCGCGTCGGTGACGCGCCAGCGGTGCTCGCGGCCGGCTTCGTTGTGGTCGGTGAGCTGCGTCAGCAGGTTGTAGAGACGTGCTTCGTCGTCGAATGCCACGAGCCTGCCGCGCACTTCGACGGCGAGGTAATCCCAGGTCGGCACCTGGCGCGGGTCGTCGCGCTTGCCGGGATACCACGACGGCGAGACGTAGGCGTGGGGCCCTTGGAACAGCACCAGCGCATCGATGCCATTGCCCGCGATCTGCGATTGCGGGTTGTAGCGCGCGAGATGGCCGACCAGCGTACCGCGCGGGCCGCGCGTGGCATCCAGTTCCCACGGCAGGTACGACGTCGCGAATCCGCTCCCGGGATGCGTGATCAACGCGCCGAAGTGCAGATCGCGAATCGCGGCGTGCAGGACATCGGTGCGGTCTTCGCGGAACGCGGGACTCGGATACGCCATGGAATGGTCTTGTGGACGAACGAGTGTGGACGAAGGATCAGCGGCGCGGCGGTGTGATCACGGGCCCTTCGTGCTGGCGATCCCACGCGCGCAATTCCTCGCGCAAGCCAGCCACACGCTGGCGGCCGAGCGCGTTGCGATCTTCGTCCAGCAACTCGCCGTCCAGGAGTTCGGCGATGCGTTGCGCGGCCGGCAGCATGGCTTCCCAGGCGTCCAGCGCCGGCAGCGGACCGGGCAAGGTGATGAAAAAGGTAATGCCCGGGGTTGCCAGTTCGCCGATCCGCGCCATGTCGAAGTAGCCCGGCTTCATCATGTTGGCCATGCTGAAGATCGGGCCGGCGTCGAGACGGCCATCCACGAGACGATGGAAGATGTTCATGGCGCCAAAGCGCAGGCCGGCTTTTTCCGCGGCGACCACGATATCGCTGCCCCGGAAATCCTCGCCGGCGCGTGCGACCACGAAAAGGCTGACGATGCGGTCGACCGGAAGCTCGTTCGGTCGCTGTCCGGCGGTAGATTCCGTCTGCGCCGAATGCGATTCGGCCTTGCGGTCGGCGGCGACTGTCGCACCCAGTCGATCCAGTTCGCGCTGCAGCGCGACGTCCAGTTCGCCCTGCTGGGGCGGCGCATCGGGTGCGATGTCATCCGCATCCATGGTATCGCCGATCACGGGGTCCACACGCCCGTCGGCGGCCTTGCGCTGTGCGACACGGCGGCCGTGTTCGGTCTTGCGCGGCCGTCCGAAGAAATAGATTGCGACGAGCACCACCACGCCGATGGCGGCGATGATGATGCGCAAGGTGGTGGCGGAAACAACGGCGTCCATGGCGCGGACTTTAGCAAAAATCAGGCTGAAGCAATGCCACTGCAGGCGATGGTCGCGCCACTGATCCGCGTCGACCTTCCGGCGGGTTGGCACCCGCCCTACATGCGCCCGCTTGGCGTTCCGGAATGTAGGGCGGGAGTAGCGCCGCGTATCCCGCCAATCGAGGCGACAGCGGCGGGTTGTCAACCACCCTACGCCGCCACCCCTGCCAGGCGCGTCGCTTCGGCCAGGTCCACCTGCACCAGCCGCGATACGCCGGGTTCTCGCATGGTCACGCCGCACAATTGGTAGGCCATTTCCATGGTCGACTTGTTGTGGGTGACGACCATGAATTGCACCTTCTCGGACATGTCGCGCACGAGCTGGCTGAAGCGGCCGACGTTGCCTTCGTCGAGCGGCGCGTCCACCTCGTCCAGCAGGCAAAACGGTGCGGGATTCAAATTGAAGATCGCCATCACCAGCGCCACGGCGGTCATGGCCTTCTCGCCACCCGACAGCAGCGAGATATGGCTGTTCCGCTTGCCCGGCGGACGCGCCATCATGGTCACGCCGGCGTCCAGCAGGTCTTCGCCGGTCAATTCCAGATACGCGTGGCCGCCGCCGAATAGTTTCGGGAACAGGTCCTGGAAACCGGCATTGACGCGATCGAAGGTGTCCTTGAAACGCTCTCGGGTTTCGCGGTCGATCTTGCGGATCGCATTCTCCAGCGTGTCCAGGGCGGTGGTGAGATCGGTCATCTGCGCGTCGAGATATTCCTTGCGTTGCGCGGCTTCGGCGTGCTCGGTGATCGCGGCGAGATTGACCGGTTCCAGCCTGGCGATGCGCCCATCGAGATCGGCGATTTTTTCCTGCCACGCTTCCGGCTGGACCTCGTCGGAAAGGTTCGCGAGCAACGGTTCGATCTCCAGCCCCGCTTCGCGAATCGCTTCGGCCAGTTGCTCGGCCCGCAGGCGCTGGCCCTGCTCCTCCAGGCGCAACTTTTCCAGCGTGTCGCGTTCGCCCGTCATCGCCTGCTCGGCCGCGTGGCGCGCCTGCTCGTGTTCGCGCAGGGCATTGGCGGAATCCTCCACCACGTGCCGCGCGTCCACCAGCTTCCTGTCCACGCTGAGCCGCTGCTCGAGGCACACCTGACGCTCTTTCTCGAGCGCAGCGATCGGATCACCGCCCTCGGCGAGGCGCCGGTCCAGTTCGGCGCGGTGCCTTTCCAGTTGCTCTTGCTGCGTGTGCATGCGCGCGAGCGATTGTTCCAGCGCGGCCAGCGTGACGCGCCGGGATTCCATCGCGATCGCGTGACGATGCGCGACATCGGAAGCTTCCTGCGCATCCGCGCGGGCAGCTTCGCGACGTTCCAGCAATTGCCGACGCTCGGACTCCAGCGCGACGCGGGCCTGCTCGTGTTCGCCCATGCTGGAGACGGCAGCCTGCATGCGGGCGCGCGCGGCCTGCAACAGTTGTTCGTTCTCGGCGAGCGCGGTTTCGATGTCGGCGTGTTCGGCATCGATGGCGGCAAGCCGGGCCTTGGCACTGTCGATGCGGCCCTGCCGGCTCTGCATCTCGCCGGCCAGCTCGGACAGCCGGCGGTGCGCGTTGTACACGTCCCGTTGCGCGTCGTCGCGCGATTGTTCGGCGGCGCGCCGTAGGTCACGCACTTCCGCCTGGCGTTCCTGAAGCTCGGCGATGCGCTTGTCGACCGCCGCGAGTTCCGTGGTGGCTTCCTGCAATTCGCGTTCGCGCGTCAGCACGCCGACCTGGCCGCCTTCGGCGCGGCGCACGCGCGCGAAGCCCGGGCCGAGCCACACGCCATCGCGGGTGATGACGGTGTGCGTGGGCGCGAGTGTCGGCGCGATCGCGCGCGCCTCGTCCAATGACGCGGCGGTGCGAATCTTCGCCAGCAACGCGCGCGCCGCGGCCGGACCCGCCACCACGGCGGCAAGCGTGCCGGACACATCCACGTCCAGCGCTTCGCCGCTGCCGATCAGGGTTATGTCGGTTTTCTCGATGCCGGCAAGGTCATCGGCCAGCGACGCGGGCTCGTCCACCAGCACGGCTTCCAGCATGCCGGCCAGCACGGTTTCGACGGCACGGTCCCAGCCATCGTTGACCTTCAAGCGTGCACCGAGCCGTTCGCCGTTGGCGAGGCCGACTTTCTGCAGCCACGCGCGCGCGGCGTCACGGTCGCGTCCCAGCGCGGCGCGCTGCAGCGCTTCGAGCGACGCGATCCGGCCACGCAGCGTTTGCTTCTGTGCGTGCGTCTCCTGCAGCGCCGACTGCGTCTGGCGCTCTTCGCCCAGCAGCCTTTCGGCTTCGGCCTTCTGGTGCTCGAGGTTTTGCGAGTGCGATTCGACCTGCGTCTTCAGCGTGGCGTGTTCGTCGGCGAGACCGGCGGTGCCGGCCGTCAATGCATCGATATCGTAGTTCTTGCGCTCGTTGCGCAACGCTTCGCGACGGCGCGACAAGTCCAGCGCCTGCTTGTCCAGATGATCGATGTGGGTGCGTTCGACTTCGGCCTCGCGCGAAGTGGACGCGGTTTGCCCGCTGTGCGATTCCCAGCGCTGCTGCCAAGCCGCGTGCGCGGCTTCGGCCTCGTTCAACGCCTGCGCGGCCTGTGCCTCGGCTTCGCGCAGGCGCCCGGTTTCGGGTTCCGCCTCGCCGATCGCGGCCTTCAGTTCGTCGTGTTGCGCGGTATCGGCACGAAGATGATCGGCCAATTCCGCCCACGCGCGTTCGGATTCCTCGCGATCGTGGTGCAAGCGTTCCAGCATTTCGCGGTGGTGCTTGATCTGCTGCTCGACGCGCGCAAGTTCGGCGCCGACCTGATACACCTCGGCCTGCACCGCGTTCATGGCTTCGGTGTGCTGCTGGTGGGTTTCCCGGCCCGTCTCGATTTGCGCTTCGAGGTGCCGCTGCGCCGCCAGCTTGCCTTCCAGTGCGGTTTCGGCTTCGCGCAGCGCCTGCCGGTGGGTTTCCAATTGCGCGGTGACCGAGCGGTAGTTCAGCGCGCGCAGTTCGGCTTCGCGCAGGCTGCGTTCCTCTTTCAATTTCTTCCAGCGTTCGGCCGCGCGCGCCTGCCGGTTCAGGTGATCGAGTTGTTTCTCGACTTCCTCGCGTACGTCCTTCACGCGATCGAGGTTTTCGCGCGTGGCCTTGATGCGGCTTTCGGTTTCCTTGCGGCGTTCCTTGTAACGCGAGACGCCCGCGGCTTCTTCCAGATGGATGCGCAACTGCTCGGGACGCGATTCCACGATGTCGGAAATCACGCCCTGTTCGATGATCGAGTAACTGCGCGCCCCGAGGCCGGTGCCGAGGAACAAGTCGGTGATGTCGCGGCGACGGCAACGCACGCCGTTCAAGTAGTAATCGGATTGCGAGTCACGGCTGACGCTGCGCTTCACCGAGATCTCGTTGAAGCCGGCGTACTCGCCGCCCAGCGTGCCATCGGAGTTGTCGAAAACCAGTTCCACCGTGGCCTGCCCGACCGGCTTGCGTCCGGACGAACCCGAAAAGATCACGTCGGTGATCGCTTCGCCGCGCAGGCGACTGGCCGCGCTTTCGCCCATCACCCAGCGGATCGCGTCGATGATGTTGGACTTGCCGCAGCCGTTGGGGCCGCAGATGCCGGTGAGGTTGGTGGGAAGGTGCAGGACAGTCGGATCGACGAACGACTTGAATCCGGCCAGCTTGATCGTGGACAGGCGCATCGGTCAGTTATTGAAAGTCACGGCAACGATGGGGCCGACGGCCGGAGTCTGGACGGTAGAAACGCCCGAGGCTTTGCAGCCCGGGTGGATTCTGCCGCCCAGACTCCAAGAGCGCCGGGCGAATACGCCACTGTGCCAAGGACCGGCAGGGAGTGCAATGGAAACTTGGTTCTTCTCTGCACATCAAGGGCTTGGAATCGATACTTGATCTTCAACCGCATTGGGAATCAAAGAGCAGGACAGTCCGCGAATGCACGCCAGTAAACGCGAACAGGATCAAAATCTTTGCTTCATTTGCGTTCATTCGCGTTCATTTGCGGACCACTGCTTTGCACCTCGATCGCGAGCGCATGGATGCCTTTGCCCATCAGTTCCGCGAGCGCGTCGTACACCATCCGGTGCTGTTGCACCCGCGCCTTGCCCTCGAACGCCGCACTGGCGATGCGCACACGGAAATGCCCCGTGCCCTCGCCCGCATGGCCGATGTGCAGGTGGCCTTCGTCGATCACTTCCAGCGTTGCGGGTGAAAAGGCTTGCTGCAACCGCGCGCGGATGTCGTCGGTCGACGCAGCGCTCATGGCAGCGTCTGACGGAACGGTCGCACCGTCACTTCGCGGTACACGCCTGCCGCACGATACGGATCGGCATCGGCCCAGGCCTTGGCCGTTTCCAGATCCTCGAACTCGGCAATGATCAGGCTGCCGCTGAAACCCGCCGGACCGGGATCTTCCGCATCGATCGCGGGGAATGGCCCCGCCAGCAACAGCCGGCCTTCTTCGAGCAGCTTCTGCAAGCGGGCGAGGTGCGCCGGCCGCGCGGCCTTGCGCTTGTCCAGCGAATTTTCGACATCGATGCCGGTAAGGGCGTACCACATGATTCAGCCTCCAGTCGCGAGTAGAACGTCATCCCGGCCATGGATTGGATTGGCCGGGATCCAGTGCCACGGATGGTAAAAACACTGGATGCAGCCTGCGCCGGAATGACGAGATGGAGCGTCTAGATTTCCGGGCGCATGTAAGGGAAAAGCAGCACGTCGCGAATCGATGCCGAGTCAGTCAACAGCATCACCAGCCGGTCGATGCCGACACCGAGGCCGCCGGTCGGCGGCAGGCCCACTTCCAGCGCGCGGATGTAGTCGGCGTCGAAGTGCATGGCTTCGTCGTCACCTTCCGCCAATGCTTCGACCTGGGCGCGGAAGCGCGCGGCCTGGTCCTCGGGATCGTTCAACTCGGAAAACCCGTTCGCCAGTTCCTTGGCGCCGACGAACAGCTCGAAGCGGTCGGTGATTTCCGGATCCGCATCGTTGGCGCGGGCCAGCGGCGAGACTTCGGTCGGATAATGGGTGATGAAAGTCGGCTGCACCAGCGTGTGCTCGACCGTCTTCTCGAAAATCTCCAGCAGCAGCTTGCCCCAGCCATAGCTGTCTTTCACCGGTACTTTCAGGCGCGCGCAATGCGTCCGCAGCGCGGTGGCATCGCGCAATTCGTGCTCACCGATTTCCGGGTTGAGTTCTCGCACCGCATCGGCCAGCGACCAGCGCCGGAACGGCTTGCCGACATCGATGTCCTGCCCTTCCCATTTCAGGTCGGTGGTGCCGATCACGGCCTCCGCGGTTTCGCGGATCATCGCCTCGGTGAGGTCCATGACTTCGGTGTAGCTGGCGTAGGCCTGGTACAACTCCAGCATCGTGAACTCGGGATTGTGGCGCGTGGACACGCCCTCGTTGCGGAAGTTGCGGTTGATCTCGTACACGCGCTCGAAGCCGCCGACCACCAGGCGCTTCAGGTACAACTCCGGCGCGACGCGCAGATACAGGTCGATATCGAGCGCATTGTGATGCGTGATGAACGGCCGCGCGGTGGCGCCACCCGGGATCACGTGCATCATCGGCGTTTCCACTTCCATGAATCGCCGCGGCTCGGCTTCCAGCCACTGGCGGATGAAGCCGATGATGCGCGAACGCTTCTGGAAGGCGTCGCGCGCCTCCGGCGTTACGATCAAATCGACGTAACGCTGGCGATAACGCTGCTCGACGTCGGCCAGGCCATGCCACTTGTCAGGCAGCGGCCGCAAGGATTTCGTCAGCAGCCGCAGTGCATCCACCTTCACCGACAATTCCCCGGTTTTGGTGCGCATCAACGTGCCTTCGGCAGCCACGATGTCGCCGACGTCCCAGCCCTTGAACGCGTCGTAGGTTTCGCCCAGCGCATCCTTCTGCAGAAACAACTGGATCGATCCCGTGCGGTCCTGCACGCGCGCGAAACTGGCCTTGCCCATCACGCGCTTGCCGAGCAGGCGTCCGGCGATCTTCACGCGTCGCGCTTGCGTGACCAAGACCTCGGCCTCGATGCCATCCGTCTCGCGCTGCAGGTCGCCGGCGCAAGCGTCGGGGCGGAAGTCGTTCGGGAACGCGACGCCTTGCCCGCGCAACGCGCGCAGCTTTTCGCGGCGTTCGGCGATCAGCTTGTTTTCGTCCTGGAAGGGATGCGTTTCGGAATTATCGTTCACGGCTTCGAATCGGAAAGGGATGAGGGACGAGTGGTGAGGGCGCACTGTAGCTAAGTTTCGGCGAGCTTGTTGTCCAGTGCCTTTCGCAAGCCCCTCAGGATACGACCAATCTCGTCGCAACAAGCCAGAACCGGGGTCGCGTCATCATCGTTCAACATGCCAAGCGCCAAACACAATTCGATCTGCGTCTCGATTTCGGCCAATGAACCGCGCGAAATCGCGATGAAGCGCGCGAAATCCCGGGTGGCGCCCCGCGCATGGCCTTCGGCAATATTGGAGGGCACTGAAATGGCGCTCCGTCGAAGTTGCTGTACCAGTCCGAAGCGTTCGTCCGAAGTAAGTTTTGCAGTGAGTGCATAGATGCGCTGCGCAAGCAGCATGGCCGCACTCCATGCTTTCAGGTCGCGATAGGACCTGATCGGAGCACCCTCGCTACTCATCCCTCGTCCCCCGTCTGTCGCTCTCGTTATGCGTCCGCGCGCTTGGCGCCGGCTTCGAGGCCCATCTTCAAACTGGCTTCGATGAATTCGTCGAGATCGCCATCCAGCACGCGCTGGGTGTCGGTGCGTTCGACGCCGGTGCGAAGGTCCTTGATGCGCGACTGGTCCAGCACGTAATTGCGGATCTGGCTGCCCCAACCCACGTCGGACTTGGTGGCTTCCACCGCTGCCTTCTCGGCATTGCGCTTCTGGATTTCCATTTCGTACAACTTGGCGCGCAGCATTTTCATCGCGCGATCGCGGTTGGCGTGCTGCGAACGCTCGGTCTGGCATGCCACCACGATGCCGGACGGCACGTGCGTGATGCGCACCGCCGATTCGGTCTTGTTGACGTGCTGGCCGCCAGCGCCTGACGAACGGTACACGTCGGTCTTCAGATCGGCGGGATTGATTTCGATGTCGATATCGTCGTCGACTTCCGGCGACACGAACACGGATGCAAATGACGTGTGGCGGCGGTTGTCCGAGTCGAACGGCGATTTCCGCACCAGCCGGTGCACGCCGATTTCGGTCTTGAGCCAGCCGTAGGCGTAATCGCCGGCCACACGGAAAGTGGCCGACTTGATGCCCGCGACTTCGCCGTCGCTGGCTTCCAGCAATTCGGTTTGCCAGCCCTTGTCTTCGGCCCAGCGCAGATACATGCGCAGCAGCATCTCGGCCCAGTCCTGCGCCTCGGTACCGCCGGCTCCGGCCTGGATGTCCACGAACGCGTTCGACGGGTCCATTTCGCCCGCAAACATGCGCTGGAACTCCAGCTTGCCGATATGGATTTCCAATCGGTCCACATCCTGCGCGATGGATTGGATGGAGGCATCGTCGCCTTCGTCGGCGGACAGCTCCAGCAACTCACCGGCTTCGTCGAGCCCGCGGCTGATGCCGTCCAGCCCTTCCACGAAGTCGCCAAGGCGCGCGCGCTCGCGACCCAGATCCTGCGCGCGCTGCGGATCGTCCCAGACGTTCGGGTTTTCCAATTCGCGGGTTACTTCTTCCAGACGTTCGCGCTTGACCGGGTAGTCAAAGATACCCCCTAAGCGATTCGACGCGTTCGCTCAAGTTTGCAATGCGGGCGCGGATCGGGTTGGTTTCGAGCATGGCGGCGATGACTGGAGAAAAGACTGCAAATGTTAGCAAAGCACGGCGATCGCCGCATGCGTCAGCGCCGGTGGTTGACAGGTGTCACTGGCGACGCGGCCGGGCCTTGCGTAGAGTTGAACCGTCATCCGATGGAGGTGTCCCGTGACCACCGAACTCACCCATTCGGCAACGCGCCAGTGGCGCATCTTCCCGGCCATCGCGATCATCGCGATCGGTCTGCTGTTCCTCGCCAACAACCTCGGCTACGACCTTGCGTTCCTCGACCGCGGCAACTGGTGGGCGGTGATCATCCTGCTGGCGGCATTCGCCCCGTTGACCCACGCGTACGAACGCTACCGCGCCGTCGGCAAGATCGACGCCGAAGTGATGTACTCGACGCTGTCCGCCGCGGGCGTGGTGCTGGTGGGCGTGCTGTTCCTGTTCCAGCTCGACTGGGGCACCTGGTGGCCGCTATTCGTGATCCTGGGCGGCCTATTCACGCTGATTCCGCAGCGGCGGCGGAGCTGTCATCACTCGGACGCGGAAAGCGATGCCGCAGTCAGACATTGAGCGCAGAACCGATTCGGGATCGCGCTGCGCGCGTCCGGAATGACGAGAAGCGCGGACCGGGGTCGAATCAATGCACCTCGTCATTCCGGGGCCGCTCACGCGCAGCGGGAGCGGGCCCGGATTCGGTGATACGCGGTCGCGCTGCCTAAACGATGAAACGCTTGACCCATGCCAGGTACTTTTCCACGAAGTTGCCAAGAAACTTCGCGACGCTTTCGTCGGTGACGCTGCCGTCGTCCCCGAACAGTCCTTTCTCGTAGTGGACGAATGCTTCTGGTTGCTGCAGCAACGGAATGTCCAGGAACACGCAGATGTTGCGCAAGTGCTGTTGCGCCAGTGCAGTCGACATGGCGCCGGCCGACGTGCCGATCACCGCACCCGGCTTGCCGGAAAACGCGCTGTAACCGTACGGCCGCGAGGCGATGTCGATGGCGTTCTTCAGCACGCCGGGCACCGAACGGTTGTATTCAGGCGTCACGAACAGCACGGCATCGCAGGCGTTGATGTCGTCCTTCAACCGCTTGCAAGCCGGCGGATAGTCGCCATCGAAATCCTGGTTGTAGAGCGGCTGGTCGTCGATCCGGATGCGGTGAAACTCCGCACGGTCGCCTGCGATCTTCTCCAGCGCACGCGCCAGTTGCTTGTTGAATGAATCCTTGCGCAGGCTGCCGACCAGCACCGCGATCACGGGACGTTGCTTGCTCATTTCATCTCCTTGACATCATTCGGGTGAAGGCATTTTTTGCCGTCATTCCGGCGCAGACCGGAATCCATGTTGATGGTTCCACGATTCACGCGTCGATCCCGGCCTGCGCCGGGATGCCGATCAAAAGCAAGTTGCTCTGTCGGTTACCAGCGCTTCAGGGCTTCACGAACTTCAGCGTCATCCGGTCCGATTCGCCGATCGCCTTCATCTTCGCGTGCTCCGAATCCGGCCCCGCGAGGTCGGGCGGCAGACGATGCACGTTGACGTCTTCCGGATCCTCCGGATTGGCGTTGATGTCCGAAGCGCCCGCCAGGCGGAACCCGGCACGCAGCCCTGCCTCGATCATGTAATCCTCGGGAATGCGGTGCAGCGCCTTCGAGCTTTCCTGCGCATCGGCGAATGGTTTGGCGCGGTGGTCGGTGACGCCGAACACGCCACCGGGCTTCAATACCTTGTACGCGGCCTTGAACACCGCATCGAGGGTCGCGGGGCTGTGGTTCAACCAATCATGGGTGTTGCGGAACGTCAGCACCATGTCGGCCGATCCATCCGGCCCCATGTCGACGCGCTCCGGCGGCGCGAACGGCACCACTTTCGCGATGTGACCGTACACCTTGGGGTCGGCTTTCAATTTCTGCCCGAAGTGGCTGGGCGCATTGCCGCGCGACGGCGGGGTCGCTTCGATCAGACGCCCTTGGGCGTACAGGAATGGCGCCAGGATTTCGGTGTACCAGCCGCCGCCCGGCGCAAGCTCGATCACGGTCATGTCCGGCTTGATCCCGAAAAACTCCAGCGTCTGGATCGGGTGCCGGTACTGGTCGCGCGCCTTGTTGGCGGGCGACCGCCACGACCCTCCCACCGCTTCCCTGAGCATCGTCGCGGTATCGCCGTGCGCGATCGGCCCGGAATTCTCCGCGGCGAAACTGGCGCCGGCGAATGCCAGGGCCGCGATCAGCATGCAGCCACCCACAGCCTTGCACTGCGCGATCATGGTGCGCCCTCCTGCGGAAACTTCCAAATCTAGTGCAAGGTGCGTAATGCCGTCGTGAATGCAGCTTCACCTTCGCTCAATTTGTGATCTCGCGGATTCGCATGGACAATCGAGGGGATGCGGTCACTTGCGGCGTTCGTGCAGGCCGTCCCCATTGGAGCAAAAACCATGCGCGTGTTGTTCATCGGAGAGGAACCCGAATCGGTCGACTTCAGCGACCCGGCGCTGCCGCCCGGCCTGACCGCGGGAAAGATCCGGGCCGGCATCGACTTGGCCATGAGCGAGATGAAGGAACGCGGCTGGGATGCTCAACTATGCCTGATCCAGCCGGACGAATCCGCCGCTGCGGCCGTGAAACAAGCACTTTCAGAATTGGATTTCGACTGTGTCGTGATTGGCGGCGGCATTCGCATTCCGCCGAAAAGCCTGCTTCTTTTCGAAGCGCTGGTCAACGCGATCCACAAGGCGGCCCCGGATGCCGCGATCGCGTTCAACACAAGCCCGGAAAACACCGCCACCGCGGCGGGCCGCTGGCTCCGATAGTCCGCCGTGCGCGGTGGTTACAGACGATCGCGTTCAAGCCAGCGCCTGTGCGTGCACGCCGCGCACCGCACGCCCCGACGGATCGGCCATCGCGGCGAACGCCGGATCCCAGGCCAACGCCGCGGGTGACGAACACGCGATCGACTTGCCGCCCGGCACGGTCGCGGCGCAGGCCTCACCCGGATAGAACTGCTCGAAAAGGCGCCGGTAGAAATACGCTTCCTTGCTGCCCGGCGTATTGAACGGAAAGCGCGGCATCGCCGCCGCAAACTCGCGATCGGTCACGCTGTCGTCCGCGTGCGCCTTCAGGCCATCGATCCAGCCGTAACCCACGCCGTCGCTGAACTGCTCTTTCTGCCGCCACAGGATTTCCTCCGGCAACGCGCCTTCGAATGCCTGGCGCAGTACGTGCTTCTCGATGCGGCCCGGGCCGGCCATTTTGTGCGCGGCATCCATCGCCATTGCCACGTCGATGAATTGGAGGTCGAGGAATGGCACCCGCGCCTCCACGCCCCACGCCATCATCGCCTTGTTGGCCCGCAGGCAATCGTAGGCATGCAGCGCGTCGAGCTTGCGCACGGTTTCCTCGTGGAAGGCCTCGGCCGAAGGCGCCTTGTGGAAATACAGATAGCCGCCGAAGATTTCATCGGAGCCCTCGCCCGACAGCACCATCTTCACGCCCATGGCCTTGATCCGCCGCGCCAGCAAATACATCGGCGTAGCCGCGCGAATGGTGGTGACGTCGTAGGTTTCCAGATGCCGGATCACCTCGGGCACGGCATCCAGCCCTTCCTGGAACGTATAGACGAAACCATGATGCACGGTGCCCAGCGCGTCGGCCGCGATTTGCGCCGCGGCAAGGTCGGGCGAGCCTGCAAGGCCTATCGCGAATGAATGCAGCCGCGGCCACCAGGCTTCGCTGCGGTCGCCATCCTCGATCCGCTCGCGCGCGAACTTGGCCGCGCAAGCCGCGACCAGGGAAGAGTCGAGGCCGCCCGACAGCAATACGCCATAAGGCACGTCGGTCATCAATTGACGATGGACCGCTTGTTCGAACGCATGGCGCAATTCACCTGACGTCAGCGCATGGCCACGCGTCGTTGCGTAATCGCGCCAGGGTCTTTCGTAGTAGCGATGCAAGACGCCGCTGGCGCTGTCGTACACATGCCCCGGCGGAAAAGACGCCACGTCGGCGCAGAGATCCGTCAGCGCCTTCATCTCGGACGCGACGCACAGGCGACCCTGCGCGTCGTGGCCCCAGTACAGCGGACAGACGCCGATCGGATCGCGCGCGATCAGGTAACGCCGCGCGGCACCATCCCACAATGCGAAGGCAAAAATGCCGTTGAGCTTCGGAAGGCCATCCTCGATGAAAGCCGTGGCGCCCAGTTCCACGTACAGCGCATTGATGGCTTCGCAATCCGAGCCGGTGGTGAAATCGTAATCGCTGGCCGCGCGCAATTCGCGATGGTTGTAGATCTCGCCGTTCACCGCCAGCGTCAACGCACCGTCGCGCGAACGCAACGGCTGGGCACCCGACGCCGGGTCCACGATGGCGAGGCGCTCGTGGACCAGGATCACCTTGTCGTCGGCGAACACGCCGCTCCAGTCGGGGCCGCGATGGCGCTGGCGACGCGACAGATCCAGCGCCTGCCGACGCAGTGCGGCCACATCGTCACCCGGTTGCAGGTCGAACATTCCGAAAATCGAGCACATGATCGTGATCCTTTTTCTGAAGCGGCTGTTGTTGAAAGTCGGCCATGGATGGCCGGTTCTGCTTTGCGCGAATGGATTCGCGCAAAAAAACACCCCCGCAAAACAACCGAGGCCCGCGTGTGGCGGGCCTCGATCGCGTGTCTTTCGTTGAAACTTGCAGCTACGCGCGGGCCCGCCAACGGTTGGCGTTATGGTTCGCGCGATTATTCTCGACGGCCGCCATGAAGCCCGGCACATTCAATGTGCGGGCATGAAAAAACTTGGCGGCAAACGGTGACATGGCGGCGACTTTTCCAGATTTCGGGGGCGCGTGCAAGTGCCTTCCTTGAATCCTATCGGCCGGAAAGTGCGAACATTGAGCCTTCGAGGCACAAGGAAAGCCCATGTCCCGCCGCACCCTCAATCTCGACGACACCGTTTACGATTACCTGCTCGGCCACAGCCTGCGCGAGCACCCCGAACAGACGGCGCTGCGCAAGGCGACCGCCGATCACCCGCACGCCAACATGCAGATCTCGCCCGAGCAGGGCCAGCTCATGTCACTGCTGGTCAAGCTGCTTGGCGCGCGCCGCACCATCGAGGTCGGCACCTTCACCGGCTACAGCGCGCTCACGGTCGCGCTGGCGCTGCCCGCCGACGGCAAGGTACTCGCCTGCGACATCAGCGCGGCATACACCTCGATCGGAAAGCCTTTCTGGCAACGCGCCGGCGTCGCGGACAGGATCGAGCTGGTCATCGCACCGGCCACGGAAACGCTGGATGCGCGCATCGCCGCGGGCGAATCCGGCCGCCACGACTTCGCCTTCATCGATGCCGACAAGACCGCCTAGACGCCTATTACGAACGCTGCCTGCAACTGGTCCGCGCCGGCGGCCTGATCGCGATCGACAACACCTTGTGGGGCGGCGACGTCGCGCGACCCGCGCAGGACGACGATACCCGAGCATTGCAAGCCTTGAACGACAAGCTGCACCACGACGAACGCGTCGACATGGCGCTGTTGCCGATCGGCGATGGCTTGACGCTGGCACGCAAGCGATAGGATTGTGAGGAATGTCCTCTCCCCCAAGCGATGGAGTCACTTGGGGGAGAGGGCGTGCTCGACTGAAGCCTTTCCTGTTTTCTGCACCAGTTTTATGCCGGCTCCCAATGCCGGACGAGCAGGCGCAACGATTCGCGGCCGCCCCAGTCGTTGACCATCAGCTCGAACGCCAATCGCAGCGGGATGCCGATCGTCAGCTCATGGCCGGCGTTGAACCACACGGCTTCGTGCTCGCGCCCGTCGCGCGGATCGCGTAGGCGCAGGCGCCGATGCGTTCCGTCGGTGCCCATCGGCTGACACGCGACGCACTCGAATCGATTGTCGAACAGGGGAGCCGGAAAGCCCTGCCCCCACGGCCCTGCCACGCGCAGTTGCCGCGCCAGCTCGATTTCGAATTCTTCCGGTGACAGTTCCCCGTCGCTCGTCAAGACGGGCTGCAACGCTTCCGGCGCGATCCGCTCGCGCACCACCGCGTCGAACATTTCGGCGAAACGGGTGTAGTTCGCGAGCTTCAGGGTCAGGCCCGCGGCCATCGCGTGGCCACCAAAACGCACGATCAAGTCGGGACAGCGTGCATCGACTTTCGCCAGCGCATCGCGGATGTGGAAGCCCGGCACCGAGCGCGCCGAGCCGCGCAACTCGTCGCCCTCGCCCGCAGGCGCGAACGCCACCACCGGACGGTGCCAGCGTTCCTTGACCTTGGCCGCGACCAGCCCCACCACGCCGTGGTGCCATGTCGAATCGAACAATGACACGCCGACCGACTCGCCCGCTTGCGCGTCGTCAAGCCGCGCCAGCGCTTCTTCGACCATCGACGCCTGCAGATCGCGCCGTTGCGCGTTGATGTCGTGCAGGATGCCGGCGAGTTCGCGTGCGCGCGTCGCGTCATCGCACAACAGGCATTCGACGCCGATCGTCATGTCCTCCAGCCGGCCGGCTGCATTGAGACGCGGCGCGATCGCGTACGCGAGATCGGCCGCGGTGGCGCCGCGGGGGTCGCGCGAGGCCACCTCGAACAGCGCGGCGACGCCGGCACAGGCCTTGCCCGCACGCATTCTGCGCAGGCCGCCTTCGACCAGCGCGCGGTTATTGGCGTCGAGCGGCACCAGGTCGGCCACCGTGCCCAGCGCCACCAGGTCCAGCAGCGGCACGAGGTCGACTGCATCGCGCCTGCCCAACCGTGCCCGCAACGCCAGCAGCAGGTAGAACATCACGCCGACGCCGCACAGCGCCTTGCTCGGAAACGCATCGCCGGAAAGATTGGGATTCACGATCGCATCGGTGTCGGGAAGTAGCGCACCGGGCAGGTGATGATCGGTGACGATGACGCTGCAGCCACGCGCTTTCGCGGCCGCGACACCCGCGATCGACGAAATACCGTTGTCCACCGTGACGATCAGGTCCGGCGCCGGTTGCAACGTTTCAACCAGCGCAGGCGTCAATCCGTAACCATGGATCGCGCGATCGGGCACCACGTAATCGACGTGGCGCGCGCCCAACGCGCGCAAGCCACGTACCGCCACGGCACACCCGGTCGCGCCGTCGCAATCGTAGTCACCCGCAATCACGATGCGCGCACCGTCGCTGATCGCGGCCACGAGCAGATCGACCGCGTGCGCGATATTGCCCAGCCCGTCGGGCGCCAACAATCCTGCAAGGCGATGGCCGAGTTCGCCGGGTCTCGCGATGCCGCGCGCGGCGTACACGCGCCGCAACACCGGATGCACCGACGCCGGCCAATCGGAAGAAGGCGTCGCCACCCCGCGGCGCACGATCCGCAACGGCGGGCGTGCGACCTTCATCCGTGACGCCAGAAGCGCAGCCGGTGTGCGTGCCGCATCCGGTAACGTTCACCGCCCGCGAACGTCAGCGCGATGGCGTCGAACCGGCGCCGGCGCAACCAGCGCTCGAAGATCGCCAGCCATTCCGTGGCCGATTCGCGATCGCCCAGCCGCTGCAGGTCGAGCAGCGCTTCACCGCGAACATCGGCGGTTTCGAGCGCCTCGGGCAGCGGTTCCACGCGAACCGCACCGGCCAGCTTGGCCAGCCCGCGCACGACGTCGTCGGCACTGGCCACCATCGCGAGGCTGGTGTCCACCGTTTCAGGCAGCGAACCCGCCCCCCAGAACCACAATGCGTTCACGGGCAGCTTGCGCGCCGCAATGCGGGCGGCGTTGACCGGGTGCGCGTGCAACGCGACCTGTACCTCGTTGAACAGGCGACGCCACACCCGCGCAGCATCACCCTCCGGAAGCACATCGATCAAGCTGGCGCCGAGCGCATCGTCGGGACCGGCGAAGGTTGCAACTGGAGCGTCGCCGATCAGCCGCACACACCATTCCGTGGGCGTATCTGCCTGCAACGCACCCACTTCCGAGAGCAGCGGACGCAGCATCGCGGCGAGCGCGTCCGCGTCGGCGCCGGAGAGATCAGCCACCGGGCATGCCATCAGCCGCGCCCCCGTCGCTTCGCTGCGGACGTACGCGGGATCGGCGCACAACCAGTTCCCACCGCCCGCGTCGCCGGCATGACAGTGATGACGCAAGGCCGCCGCTGGGATCCCGTCGCCCGTGAAACGGAAATGGGCGCGCAATGCGGTCGCACGTCCATTCTGCGCGTCCGGCAAGCGGTCGCCACGTGCAAGCCAGTGGTGAAACGCAGGATGCGCGTCCGCATGCGCGATCGGTGGCATCAGTACGTGCAAGGCACTCATGCCGCGTCCGCCTCCATCGCTTCGTAGCGCGCCAACCATTCGGCTTCGAGTGCCGCTTTTTCCTCGCGCAACGCGTTCTGCTCGCGCCCGATGTCTGCGAGCACCGCAGTCGGACCTTCGTAGATCGCGGGGTCGGCCAACCGCTCCTGCAACCCGGCCAGCGCGGCGTCGATCTTCGCCACGCGCGCCTCGATTTTTTCGAGTTGCTTGCGCTGGGCCCGCTGGCGCTCGCGTTCGGCGGCGGCTTCACGACGTCGTTCGCGCGGATCGGCCTGTTGCGGCTTTGCATCGCCGCGTTCGGCGGGTTCGCCGCCGCGTGTGCGCAGCCAGCGTGCATAGTCGTCTAGATCACCATCGAACGGCTCAACGATGCCGTCGGCCACGCGCCAGAAGCTGTCGCACACCAGCCCGAGCAGATGGCGATCATGCGCGACCAGTACCAGTGCGCCGGGAAAATCGTTCAATGCATCGGCCAGCGCCCCGCGCATGTCGAGGTCGAGATGGTTGGTCGGTTCGTCCAGCACCAGCAGGTTGGGCTTGCCCCACGCGATCAGCGCCAGCGCAAGCCGCGCGCGCTCGCCGCCGGAAAAGCCATCGACCGGTTCGAAGGTGCGATCACCCGCGAAATGCCACTTGCCGAGCCAATCGCGCAAGGTCTGCGGCGGTGCCTCGGGTGCGAGGTCGCGCAGGTGATCGAACGGCGTTTCCCCCGCGCGCAGATTCTCTACCGTGTGCTGCGCGAAATAGCCGATCGACAAATCCTTGTGGGCGGTGCGCTCGCCCGCCAACAGGGGCAAGTCGCCGACCAATGTTTTCACCAGCGTGGATTTGCCGGCACCATTGGGGCCGAGCAGGCCGATGCGGTCGCCGGCTTGCACGCTGAAGCGCACGTCGTGCAGCACCCTTGTAGGAGCGGCCTCTGGCCGCGACCCGCTGGCCGCAGGAGAGCATGAAGCATCGCGGGCATGGCCCGCTCCTACAAAAAGCTCGCTGTAACCGGCATCGACGTGCTCGAGTTTCAGCATCGCCTGCGGAAGCCGTTCGGGTTCCGGAAATCGAAACTCGAAAGCGCGCTCGACCCGCACGGCTTCCGTGCCGGACAGTTTTTCAAGGCGCTTGATGCGCGATTGCGCCTGGCGCGCCTTGGTGGCCTTGGCGCGGAAGCGATCGATGAACGACTGCAAGTGCGCGCGCTCGGTTTGTTCCTTCGCGAACGCGGCCTGCTGCTGGTGCAGCCGCTCGGCGCGCTGGCGCTCGAAGTCGCTGTAGTTGCCGACATACAAACGCGCGCCGCCTTGTTCCAGGTGCAGCACGTGATCGACCGTTCCGTCGAGGAACTCGCGGTCGTGCGAAATCACCATCAGCGTACGCGGATAGCGCCGCAGCCACTGCTCCAGCCACAGCACCGCATCGAGGTCGAGGTGGTTGGTGGGCTCGTCCAGCAGCAACAAATCGGACGGTGCCATCAGCGCGCGTGCCAGGTTCAGGCGTCCGCGCCAGCCGCCGGAAAATTCCGCGACGGTTTTCTCGTGATCGTCCGGTTTGAAACCCAGTCCGTGCAGCAAGCGTCCGGCACGGGCACGACCGTCGTAGCCACCCATCCCGTCGATGCGCTGATGCGCCGCGGCCGCTGCCGCATGGTCGCCTGTCGCCTGCGCATGCGCTTCATCGGCCAGCGCCGCGGCCAGTTCGACATCGCCGCCCAGCACGTAGTCGATGGCGCGATCGGGCAGCGCAGGCGTTTCCTGCGCCACCGACGCAATGCGCAAGCCCGCGGGCACGTCCAGCGCGCCCGCATCGGCTTCAACCTCGCCCAGGATTGCCGCGAACAGGCTGGACTTGCCGCTGCCGTTGCGGCCTGCCACGCCGACCTTCCAGCCGTCGTGCAGCGCCGCATCGACGCCCTCGAGCAACAGGCGCCCGCCACGACGCAGCGCAAAATTGCGGAAGGCGATCACACGTAACGTACGCTCACGATTTCGTAGTTGCGCTCGCCCGCCGGCGCACTGAAGCCGAAGCTGTCGCCTTCGTTCTTGCCGATCATCGCGCGTGCGATGGGCGACGAGACCGCGATCAGGCCCTGCTTGATGTCGGCTTCGATGTCGCCCACGATTCGATAGGTGACCTTGTCGCCACTGTCCGCGTCCTCGAGGTCCACCAGCGCGCCGAATACCACCTTGCCGCCGGCATTCAGCGTGGCGGGATCGATGATCTGCGCGGTCGAGAGCGCGGCCTCGATGCGCTGGATGCGGCCTTCGATGAAGCCCTGCTGTTCGCGCGCCGCGTTGTACTCGGCGTTTTCGCTCAAGTCGCCGTGCGCGCGCGCTTCCGCGATCGCGGCGATGATCTTCGGACGTTCGACGGACTTCAGGTTGTCCAGCTCGGCGCGCAGGCGCTCGGAACCGGCTTTGGTCATGGGGGCTCGCTGCATGGGCGGGACTCCTATATTGCATGCGGGCGCAGTCATGAACTCCGCGCCCATTGATGAAAGGGCTGTTGTGAAAAGTCAGAGCCTGCCCCCGAAATGCTTCTGATCGGGGGCCATGAATGGCCGTTCTGGTGTTGCCTGAGGCTTTACGGGTGATTCTGCGAGGCGGTCTGGCGATGCGGCGATCATCGTCGATCGCACAAATATGGTCAGGCGACGGCAGCCCGTTCACCGGGCGGGTTCGCCTCGTGGCGATCGAGTTCGGCGTGCAGTTCCTGCAGGCTGATCACCGCGGCATTCGCGCGAAAGTCCAGCGAGTGCAACAACGCCGCCGCGCCCGCAACCGTGGTCGAATAGGTGACGTGCTGTTGCAGGGCCGAGCGCCGGATCGAGAACGAGTCTGTGATCGCCTGCCGGCCTTCGGTGGTGTTGACGATGTAGGCGATCTCGCCGTTCTTGATCGCGTCGACGACGTGCGGGCGGCCTTCCAGCACCTTGTTGATGCGCTCGCATTCGACGCCGTGTTCGCGCAGGAATGCCGCGGTGCCACCGGTCGCGATCAGCGGGAAGCCGCGCCGGATCAGGTCGCGCGCTACCTCCAGCAGGCGCGGCTTGTCGGCGTCGCGCACCGACAAAAACACCTTGCCGCCCGGTACGGGCGCCGCGATGTGTGCGGCCTCGTGCCCACGCGCGAAAGCCTCGCCGAAGCTGCGGCCCACGCCCATCACTTCGCCGGTCGAGCGCATCTCGGGGCCGAGGATCGGATCGACGTTCTGGAATTTCAGGAACGGGAAGATCGCTTCCTTCACTGCCCAATAATGCGGCACGCGTTCGCGGGTTGCGCCTTGCTCTTCCAGCGTCCTGCCCGCCATGCAACGCGCTGCGATCTTTGCAAGCGGCCGACCGGTGGCCTTGGACACGAATGGCACCGTGCGCGACGCGCGCGGATTGACTTCCAGGATGAACACTTCGTCGCCCTGGATCGCGAACTGGGTGTTCATCAATCCGACCACGCCGAGCTCCCGCGCCAACAGCGTCACCTGGCGACGCAGCTCGTCCTGGACTTCCGGCGACAGCGAATACGGCGGCAGCGCGCACGAGGAATCGCCGGAATGCACGCCGGCCTCCTCGATGTGCTGCATGATGCCGCCGATCAGCACCTTGCCGTCGGCATCGGCGATCACGTCCACGTCCACTTCCACAGCGTTGTCGAGGAAGCGGTCCAGCAGCACCGGCGATTTGTCCGACACTCGAACGGCGTCGCGGATGTAGCGGGCGAGATCCTCGTCGGCGTGCACGACTTCCATCGCGCGGCCGCCCAGCACGTAGCTCGGACGCACGATCAGCGGATAGCCGAGCTCGCGCGCCAGCACCATCGCTTCTTCCGCGGTATGCGCGATGCGATTGGGCGGCTGTTTCAATCGCAACTTCTCGATCAACTGCTGGAAGCGTTCACGGTCCTCGGCCAGGTCGATCGAATCCGACGAGGTGCCGATGATCGGCACGCCCGCGGCTTCCAGCGCACGCGCCAGCTTCAACGGCGTCTGGCCGCCGTACTGCACGATCACGCCGGTGGGCTTTTCCTTGTCCACGATCTCCAGCACGTCTTCCAGCGTCACTGGTTCGAAGTACAGGCGATCCGAAGTGTCGTAATCGGTGGACACCGTTTCCGGATTGCAGTTCACCATGATGGTTTCGAACCCGTCCTCGCGCATCGCGAGCGCCGCGTGCACGCAGCAGTAGTCGAATTCGATGCCCTGCCCGATGCGGTTCGGGCCGCCACCCAGCACCATGATCTTCTTGCGATCGGACGGATTCGCCTCGCACTCTTCCTCGTAGGTGGAGTACATATAGGCCGTGGTGGTGGCGAACTCGGCCGCGCAGGAATCCACGCGCTTGTACACCGGCCGCACGTCGAGGGTGTGGCGCAGGTGGCGCACCGCGCGTTCGTCGGACTGCAACAGTGTCGCGAGACGGGAATCGGAAAAGCCCATGCGTTTCAGTTCCCGCATCCGCGCCGCACCCAGCGCACGCATGCCGCCCGCGCGCACGTCGGCCTCGGCCGCCACGATGTCTTCGATCGCGGCGAGAAACCAGGGATCGATCTTGCAGAGATCGTGTACGTTTTCGAGTGACAGACCCGCACGGAAGGCGTCGCCCAGGTGGAAGATGCGTTCGGGACCGGGCTGGCGTAGCTCGCGCTTCAGCGACTCCATTCCTTCGGGTGTTTTCCAATCGATGCCGCCGGCATTCAAGCCATCGTGACCGGTTTCCAGGCCGCGCAGGGCTTTCTGCAAGGATTCGGAGAAGGTGCGTCCGATCGCCATCACCTCGCCTACCGATTTCATCTGCGTGGTCAGGTGCGGATCGGCGGCCGGGAACTTTTCGAACGCGAAGCGCGGGATCTTGGTGACGATGTAATCGATGGACGGCTCGAACGACGCCGGCGTCTTGCCGCCGGTGATCTCGTTCTTCAATTCATCCAGCGTGTAGCCGACCGCGAGCTTGGCCGCTACCTTGGCGATCGGAAAGCCGGTGGCCTTGGACGCCAGCGCCGACGACCGCGACACACGCGGATTCATCTCGATCACCACCACGCGGCCGTCGGCGGGATTCACGCCGAACTGCACGTTGCTGCCGCCGGTGTCGACGCCGATCTTGCGCAGCACCGCGATCGAAAAATCGCGCAGCCGCTGGTACTCCTTGTCGGTCAACGTGAGCGCGGGCGCCACCGTGATCGAGTCGCCGGTGTGCACGCCCATGGGATCGAAATTCTCGATCGCGCACACGATGATGCAGTTGTCCGCGCGGTCGCGGACCACTTCCATCTCGAATTCCTTCCAGCCCAGCACCGATTCGTCGATCAGCACTTCGTGCGTGGGCGACAATTCCAGCCCGCGCGAAACGATGCGCTCGAATTCCTCGACGTTGTAGGCGATCCCGCCGCCGGTCCCGCCGAGCGTGAACGATGGGCGCACGATGCACGGGAACCCGAGCGCGACCTGGCCTTCGCGCGCTTCTTCCAGCGTGCGCGCGATCGCCGATCTGGGCGATTCCAGTCCGATCTCGTCCATCGCGTTGCGGAACAGCTCGCGGTCTTCGGCCATCCGGATCGCATCGCGCGACGCGCCGATCAACTCGACGCCATGCTTTTCCAGCACGCCATGGTCGGCCAGTTCCAGCGCGCAATTGAGCGCCGTCTGACCGCCCATCGTGGGCAGCAGCGCATCGGGCTTTTCCTTCTCGATGATCCGCTCGACGGTGCGCCAGTTGATCGGCTCGATGTAGACGCGATCGGCCATCTCGGGGTCGGTCATGATCGTGGCCGGGTTCGAATTCACCAGCACCACGCGATAGCCTTCCTCGCGCAGCGCCTTGCAGGCCTGCGCGCCCGAGTAGTCGAATTCGCAGGCCTGGCCGATCACGATCGGACCGGCGCCAATGATCAGGATGGTTTGGATGTCGGTGCGGCGGGGCATCAGCGTGCCTCCTGCATCAGGTTCGCGAATCGCTTGAACAGGTAAGCAACGTCGTGTGGACCCGGACTCGCTTCGGGATGGCCCTGGAAACAAAACGCGGGCCGATCGGTCAGCATAAAGCCTTGCAGCGACCCGTCGAACAGCGAGACGTGGGTGGTGCGCACGTTGGAGGGCAGCGCGGCGGGGTCGACCGCGAAGCCGTGATTTTGCGAGGTGATCAGCACGCGACCGTCGTCAAGGTCTTTCACCGGGTGATTGGCGCCGTGGTGGCCGAACGGCATCTTCAAGGTCTTCGCGCCGAGCGCGAGACCCAGCAATTGATGGCCGAGGCAGATGCCGAACAGCGGGATTTTCGCGTCCAGCAGCGCGCGCGCCGCTTCGATGGCATAGCCGCACGCGGCTGGATCACCCGGCCCGTTGGTCAGGCACACGCCATCCGGTTGCATCGCCATGACCTTTTCGGCCGGCGTCTGCGCGGGCACCACCGTGATGTCGCAGCCTTGCTCGACCAGCAGGCGAAGGATGTTGCGCTTGAGCCCGAAATCATAGGCGACCACCTTGAACTTCGCGGCGGGCTTGCGGAATGCCTGGTCGTCGAGTTCGTAGCTTCCTTCGTTCCACGGTGCCGGCTCGCGCAGGCTCACGACCTTGGCGAGGTCGGCGCCGTTCAAGCCGGGAAACGCGCGCGCCTTGGCGATGGCATCCTCGGCGTCGACCGATTCACCCGCCACGATGCAGCCGTGCTGCGCGCCGCGATCCCGCAGGATGCGCGTCAGTTTGCGGGTGTCGATGCCGGCGATCGCGACGATGTTCTGGCGCTTCAGGTATTCGGGCAACGATTCGACGCTGCGCCAGTTGGACGCGAGCCGCGGCACGTCGCGCACGATGAGGCCCGCCGCCTGCACCTTGCCGGACTCCTCGTCGGGCACGTTGCAGCCCGTGTTGCCGACGTGCGGCGCGGTCAGCGTGACGATCTGCTGCGCGTAAGAAGCGTCGGTCAGGATTTCCTGATAGCCCGTCATCGCGGTGTTGAACACCACCTCGCCCGCGGTACTGCCACTTGCCCCGACGGCCTCGCCGTGAAAGAGGGTTCCATCGGCAAGGGCGAGCAGAGCAGGCGTCGGCATGGGCAGATTCCGGATACAAGTTGACCCACGAGCCACGCGGAAGCGGGCTCGGGGGATCAGTGGTTCAGGCAAGCGGCAATGTTATCAGAAACCACCCACGCATTCACGGCCGGGTGACCGTCGGCGATACAATGCGCGCGCCATACGGACATCTTCCCATGCTTGCCGCCACCTTGCTCGACCCCGCCCGACTCGATCGCCCCGACACGCTGATCCGCAACGATCCGTTCCCGTTCATGATCGCGCATGGCCAGCTTCCCGAACAATCGCGGGCCGACCTGGAACGTGATTTTCCGAAGTATTCGGCCGCCGGTTTCTTTCCCTACGACGAGAAGGAATGCGGCCCGGCGATCCACGAACTGGTGAACGCCATCACCTCGCCGGCTTTCGCCAGCGCGGTCGGGGCCAAGCTCGGCATCGACGACTTGGGGCAATACCCGACGCTGGTGACGATCTGCCGTCACCTCAACAAGCGCCACGGCACCATCCATACCGACAGCAAATCGAAGGTCGCGACCGCGCTGATCTACCTGAACTCGAGTTGGCACGACACCAGCGACGGCTGCCTGCGATTCCTTTCGAAGATCGACGACATCGACGCGTCGATCGCACCGGAAGTGAAGCCGTTGTACGGCGAATTCGTGATCTTCAAGCGCGCCGACAATTCCTTCCATGGCCACTTGCCTTATGAGGGTGAACGTCGCGTGGTCCAGGTCGCGTGGCTGACCAGCGAGGAAGAAAAGCTGCGCAAGACCCAGCGCGGCACCGCCACGCGCTTCTTCAAGAAAATCGCAGGCGGGCTCGATCGCAAGTTCGGTGCGGGCCGCGATCGCAACGCCGCGCATCGGGATTGAATGCGATCCGCCAGCGATCAAAATGCATCCGCTGCTCAGCCCGCCCCGCGACGATCTTCATGCTGAGCGGCATGCGAAGGCGTGCCCACTTTTACACCGGGCGCGACGCAGTACATCGGGAATTTGGACAATTCCCGAGGCGCCACGACATGACCCGTCAAAGGCTCGACACCATGGATCTGGCCTGACTGGCTGGACGTCACGCTGCCGGTCACCACGTCTCCGCGACCTTGATAAATGACCGCACCTGGAATGGGGCGGCCGTAGTTTCCGGTCACCGTGCCGTCGATGTACACGTTGCCGTTGACGATCGCGCAATGGATATCGACATGTAACCAGGGGGGTGGAGGCGGCGCATAGCGATCCGCGACCGCATTGCCTGGATACAGATCCATGCCCTTCAACTCGGGAACCTGAAACGCACGTCGATGGCGATGTGGTACCGGGTGCGACAGATTGGCCAATGGGGAGACGGTGATCAGGGGTTTGGAGGGTCCGCGCGCCAGCCAGGTTGATGTCGGTGACCTTTGCGGAACAAGACAGATCGTCATCGCTGAAAAATCGAAGCGCACGGACTTCAGCCACGGCTGCGGGTAACCGAAATCGGCATCAACAGTTTTCGGCAAACCCACATACATGAGCGCTGCTCCATCAGCGCTCAACGTCTTGGCAATGCCGATCCGAACGTCGGTTGACTTCCAGTTTCGCACGCGCTCGTTGGCCGCGGCCACCTGAGCGGCGGCTTTCGGAATAAGCCTGGGACCAACGATCAACCGATCGATCGAACCCGTATCGATCGTCGCGTTGATCGGCTTGCCGTTCACTTCGGCCGGGAAGACCAACGCACCGTCGAAATTCGGGTAGGAAGCGTAGGTCATCGGAACGGTGTCGCTGCATGGTACGGCGGGTGCATTCACTACCAAACTCGAGGGCTGGAAATCCACGGTGTTGAATTTGGAAAGCAGTGGCAACCCTATTCGCACGCCCGGATTTCCGGCGTTGTATCGATCAGGAATCACGATGGCCATCAGATTGCGTACACGTAACGGACCGAGTGTCAGCTTTGCAACAAGCGACCACCCAGCGGCTGCAGCAGGAACGGGCGATTGGCCCCATCGGTCGATGCCCTGTGGCAATCCTGCTACGAACGAGCGCAGACCCAAGGCCTTGGCCTGCGAGGTCGAAACAATGAGCGCCCGAGGATCGCCAGTATCGATCAGCGCTTCCACGCGATGCCCATTGACGTCAACCCGTACAACAGGGCGCGACGGCCGTCCGGTGCTCGCAAGGTCGTTGCCCGGTTCTTCACGATTCAAAGAGCCTGCAGGATTCGCCACAGAGCCGACATACGGAACCGTGACCGGCGCGCTCGAAGTAACCACTGCGGAGTAGGCGGGGATGGAGCGCGCGAGTTTCGCGACGTCTACCATCGGAAATACCAATGAAAACTTCTCGCCCGAATGTTCTTTTGCCCAAATGAGGGCACCGTATTTCCGATGCCACGCCAGTGCCCGGAAGGCCGCTTTCGCATCCCCGAGGATCCACCCAGCCGAGAACACGAACCCGTTGCAGTACATCGCGGTCTTTCCATCTCCTGTTTGAAAACTCCTGTCGCGGCATTCCCTGGTCGCATCCATCATTTGTGGCAGCCGGTATTCCAGTTGGTCGCGGTAGATCGCGGTGGTGAAAGTGCTTTCACCGCCTTCCTGGAGAATCCGAAGCGCCGTGTTGGCATTGCCCCGCAGCATCGCGTCGCGAAATGCCTGCTGCTGTTGCAGGGACGCACGAACCGTCGGGGTCGCCACCGCTCCCAGTACAGCACCAGACACGAGTGCCAAGCACAACGACACGTATGTCTTGACCCGTGGCATATTCCGCCCCACCGCACTTCACCGCGATGACCCACTTTAGTACCAACGCCGCGGATGGTGAGGCGGATCAGCAGCTAAACCGCGCAATCGCCTGCAGGCAGGCTCCTATCACAGCATCAGGACATCGTCCAGCGAGTAAGTACCCGCTGGTTTGCCGGCCAGCCATGCGGCGGCGGCGATGGCGCCGCGCGCGAAGATGCCGCGGTCGGTGGCGCGGTGCGACAGTTCCAGCCGCTCGCCACTGGCGGCAAGCATTGCAGTGTGTTCGCCCACGATATCGCCCGCGCGGATGGTGGCGAAACCAATTGCGCCTTGCGATCGCATGCCGACCTGACCTTCGCGCGACAACACCGCGAGTTCATCGAATTTATTGTTGCGCGCTTCCGCCGCCGCGCGTCCGAGCGCCAGGGCGGTGCCCGATGGCGCATCGATCTTGCGGGCATGATGCACTTCGATGATTTCGAGATCCCAATCCGGCAGCGCCGCGGCGGCTTCGCGCAATGCGCGCGTCAGCACCGCGATCCCGAGACTGAAGTTGGCGGCGTGCAGCACGGGAATGGTGCGCGCCGCTTCCGCCAATCCGTTCCGCTGCGCATCTTCCAGTCCCGTCGTGCCGCTGACCAGCGCAACCCGATGCGCCACGCAGTGCGCGAGCGCGGCACTGAATCCTGCAGGCGAACTGAAATCGACGACGACGTCCAGCTTCCGCACGCTGCGCCAACCGCTCGACGCGCCGATCGCCGCGGCCAACTCGAAGCGCGCATCGTCGTGCAGCAAATCCTGCAGGGCGCGGCCCATGCGGCCGCCGGCGCCATTGATGGCTACCCGAATGGGATTGGGCATTTCAGAACCAGCAGCCGTGAAATTGTCCGAAGCTTACAAGGCCGCCATCCCGGCGCAAGGTCGTCACCCGGACTTGATCCGGGGACCGGGATCCATTTTGCTCTGAACGTCGAAGAGTGGGATCAAAACGGCTTACTGGCCGCGTCCATGGCTCGCCCTTTGGGCCATCGGCTTCGCCGATGCTCGCTGCGGCATCCCTGCCTTCGCAGCCCGGGCTTTGCTGCGGTGAAGCCGCAGCGGCCGTGGACTGACGACGGAGTAATTTACGTTTTCCGAGCCCCGAGTCCCGAGTCCCGACATCAGCCCGTCATCTTCGCCCAGAACTGTTTCACGCCTTCCACGAAGCCGCTGTTGCGCGGCGAATGCTTTTTCGCTTCTTCGGCGTCGGCGAAGGTGGCTTCGAACTTCTCCAGCAAGTCGCGCTGATGTTTGTCGAGCCGTACCGGGGTTTCCACGACGACCGTGCAGAAAAGATCACCGGTGTGGCGGCTGCGCACGGACTTTACGCCCTGGCCGCGCAGACGGAATTCCTGCCCGGTCTGGGTTTCGGGCGGCACGGTGATGGTGGTCGCGCCGCCAAGGATCGGGACTTCGATGGATGCACCCAACGCCGCCTGCGCGAAGCGGATCGGCACTTCGCAGCGCAAGTCATCGCCATGGCGCTTGAAGATCGGATGCTCGCGCACGTGGATTTCCACGTACAGATCGCCGGGCGTCGTGCCGGAGGGTCCTGCTTCGCCTTGTCCGGTCAGGCGAATGCGATCGCCGTCATCCACGCCCGCAGGCACTTTCACTTCCAGGCTGCGTTCGTCTTCCAGCCGTCCTTCGCCATGGCAGTGCGCGCACGGCGTCACCACCACGCGCCCCACTCCGCCACAATGCGGGCAGGTCTGCTGGATCGAGAAGATGCCGTTTTGCATGCGTACGCGGCCGTGGCCGCGGCAGGTCGCACAGGTGGAAAGCTTGCCGTCTTCCGAACCGGTGCCGTTGCAATGGTGGCAGTTGACCATGGTCGGCACGCGAATCTGCTTGTCGGCGCCGGCCACCGCTTCTTCGAGGTCGAGCTCCAGCACGTAGCGCAGATCCGAACCACGTGCCGCGCGCCGGCCGCCACCGAAGATGTCGGAAAAGATGTCGCCGAAGATGTCGCCCACGTCGCCGAACGGCGCACCGCCGCGGCGGCCCGTGCCGTTCTCGAACGCCGCATGTCCGTACTGGTCGTACAGCGCGCGGCGTTGCGGATCGCCCAGAATTTCCCAGGCTTCCTTGGCTTCCTTGAAGCGTTCCTGCGCCTGCGGATCGTCCGGGCAACGATCGGGATGATTCTTCATCGCCAGCCGGCGAAACGCCTTTTTCAGTTCCTCGTCATTCGCCGTGCGTGCGACACCGAGGACTTCGTAGTAGCAACGTTTCATGTACGCATTCTTGCTTCGAGACGGCGGTCGGGAATGAACCACAGCGCTGCGACCGCAGCGTAGATCACGCACGACAATATGGGCGCAAAAAATGCCAACGCAATCCCGATCAGGTACCCGATCGGGGAAACGACGGTTTTCCAGTCGCCCCTGAGCGCGTCGCGGAGGCCGCTTTTTTCACCGCCATTGGCCGCGATCAGCGCGCGCAGCAATGATACCCACGCCAGCGCCGCCAGCAACAGCACGATGCCGTAGAGCGCCGTCGGCACCGATGCGGGCCGCGGGTGCGATTCGTTCAACCAGCTCGTCGTGAATGGAAACAGCGACAGCCAGAACAGGAAAAACAGGTTGGCCCACAACACGCGTCCGCTGACATGCGCGACCATCTGCAGCATGTGGTGGTGGTTGTTCCAGTAGATGCCGACGTACACGAAGCTCAGGACGTAGCTGAGGAACACCGGAACATCGGCGACCAACGCGTGCCACGTCGCTTCACGCGGCAGCTTCAGCTCCAGCACCATGATCGTGATGATGACCGCGATCACGCCGTCTGTGAACGCTTCCATCCGGCCCTTGTGCATGCGCGAAATCCCCGATTCGACAGCGATTTTATCGAACCCCAAAAGCAGATTCCCCGCCGCTTCCCGCGGCTCGCCCCGCGGGCCATCGGCTGCGCCGATGTTCGCTTCGGCATCCTGCCTCCGGGTTCAGTCTGCGATGAACCCACAGGCTGCCCTGGAATGACGACGCCAGGTGTCTCGCTGTTGTCCGCGTTGAACGGCACGCTTTCGGACACCGGCCGAACGCGGACAGTTGATCCGGCAGCGCAAAGCGCTGCCGGATAACGCCCATTTACTTGCTCTTGTCGTCCTTCACTTCCGTGAATTCGGCATCGACGACATCTTCCGGCGACGCGCTGCCGCCGCCCGGCGCCTGCTGCGCACCCGGTTGCGGGCCGGCCTGCCCGCCGGCCTGCGCCGCCGCGAACAACGACTGCGCGGCTTCCTCCAACTTGGCGATGCGCGATTCGATCGCGGCCTTGTCGTCGCCCTTCATTACCTTTTCCAATTCGGACAGGGCCTCTTCGGTGCGACCAATGATGTCGCCGCCGACCTTGCCGCCGTGTTCCTTGATGGCCGAACGTGTGGCGTGCACCAGCTGGTCGGCCTTGTTGTGGACCTGCACCAGTTCCTGGAACTTCTTGTCTTCCTCGCGATGGGTTTCGGCGTCGGAAACCATCCGCTGGATTTCGTCCTCGGAAAGACCCGAGCCCGCCTTGATCTCGATGCGCTGTTCCTTGCCGGTGTTCTTGTCCTTGGCGGTTACGTGCAGGATGCCATTGGCGTCGATGTCGAACGACACCTCGATTTGCGGCATGCCGCGCGGCGCGGGCTGGATGCCGGCGAGGTCGAACTTCGCCAGCGACTTGTTGAAGCGGGCCTGATCCCGTTCGCCCTGCAGCACATGCACGGTCACGGCGCTCTGGTTGTCCTCGGCGGTCGAGAACACCTGCGAAGCCTTGGTCGGGATCGTGGTGTTCTTGTCGATCAGCTTGGTCATCACGCCGCCCAGCGTCTCGATGCCGAGCGACAGCGGGGTGACGTCGAGCAGCAGCACGTCCTTGACGGTGCCGGACAGCACGCCGCCCTGGATCGCCGCGCCCACCGCGACGGCTTCGTCGGGGTTCACGTCCTTGCGCGGCTCCTTGCCGAAGAAATCCTTAACCGCCTCCTGCACCTTGGGCATGCGGGTCTGGCCGCCGACCAGGATCACTTCCGAGATGTCGGACACGCGCAGGTTGGCGTCATTCAGCGCCGTGCGGCACGGATCGATCGTGCGCTTGACCAGATCCTCGACCAGCGCTTCGAGCTTGGCGCGGGTCAGCTTGATGTTGAGGTGCTTCGGACCCGCGGCGTCGGCCGTCACGTACGGCAGGTTCACTTCCGTCTGGTGCGCGGACGACAACTCGATCTTGGCGCGTTCGGCCGCATCCTTCAGGCGCTGCAGCGCGAGCGGATCGTTGCGCAGGTCCACGCCCTGGTCCTTCTTGAATTCGTCGACCAGGTAATCGATGACGCGCTTGTCGAAGTCCTCGCCACCGAGGAAGGTGTCGCCGTTGGTGGCCAGCACCTCGAATTGCTTCTCGCCGTCGACTTCGGCGATCTCGATGATCGACACGTCGAACGTGCCGCCGCCCAGGTCGTAGACCGCGATCTTGCGGTCGCCACCGGCCTTGTCGAGACCATAGGCGAGCGCCGCCGCGGTCGGCTCGTTGATGATGCGCTTGACTTCCAGGCCCGCGATCTTGCCGGCGTCCTTGGTGGCCTGGCGCTGCGAGTCATTGAAGTATGCCGGCACCGTGATCACGGCGTCGGTGATGGTCTCGCCAAGGAAATCCTCGGCGGTCTTCTTCATCTTCATCAGCACCTTGGCGGAAATTTCCGGCGGCGCCATCTGCTTGCCGTCGGAGGTTTCCAGCCACGCGTCGCCGTTGGAGTGCCCGACGATCTTGTACGGCACCACGTCGAGATCCTTCTGCACTTCGGCGTCGGTGAACTTGCGGCCGATCAGGCGCTTCACCGCGTAGAAGGTGTTCTTGGGGTTGGTGACGGCCTGGCGCTTGGCCGGCGCGCCCACCAGCACTTCACCGTCTTTCGAAAACGCCACGATGGACGGCGTGGTGCGGTCGCCCTCGGAATTCTCGATGACGCGGGTCTTGGTGCCTTCCATGACCGCGACACACGAGTTGGTCGTGCCGAGGTCGATACCGATGATCTTGCTCATGTTTCAGCTCCTCAAAAGGTTGCGGTCGAGGGACCGTAGAATCTTGAACACAAACTGGGGGTTGCGCCACGCATCTCAAGTAGGAGCGCGCGATGCGGGCGATCGATTTCCTTGCACCGCGGTCGCGGCCATGGGCCGCTCCTACGACTCTTTCGCCACGGCGACCAATGCGGGCCGGAGCAGCCGCCCGTTCAGCACGTAGCCCTTCTGCATCACGCTCACCACGGTGCCAGGCGTACTGCCGGACGCCTCGACCATGCTGACCGCGTGGTGACGCTCCGGGTCCAATGGTTCACCCACGGGATCAATCTGTTGCAGGCCATTGTTCTCGGCGAACTTGAGAAGCGATTTGAGGGTCAGGCTGAGGCCTTCGCGCATCGACGCCACGTCGGCGGTTTCGACCGCCAGCCCGCTCTCGAGTCCGTCGTACACCGGCAGCAGGTCGCGCAGCAGCTTCTCGTTGGCGAACTTGAGGCTCTGCTCCAGGTCGCGCTGCATGCGCTTGCGCTGGTTTTCGAGATCGGCGCGCTCGCGCAGCAGCGTTTCGCGCATGCCCGCGAGACTGGTCTCGGCCTCGGCCAATTGCCGGCTCAGGGTTTCCAGCTCGTCCGCGCCGGTTTCCATGGGCGGCTGCCGATCGTCCTGCGGCGCCTGTTCCGGCGATTCCTTCGGGTTCATCATGCTCATTCCTCGTGGCGGAATTTTTGCGATCATCCCTGATCGCGAGAATCAGACAACAGCCTTCCGCGGCTGATTTTCACAACGGCCCGCGGTTCGCGCCCGGGACGGACGCGGAAACCAGGCGCAACAGACAAATTTATGCGGTCGGCGCCCCCTGATTCAAGAGCGCGCGCTTCTTTTCCCGGGGTCACTCGGGCGAACGCAATGCATCGGTCAGAAGCTTCGCCGTCGCCTGCACCACCGGAATCACCGAATGGTATGCCATCCGGGTCGGGCCGATCACGCCGATCGCGCCCAGCACGTGGCCTTCGGCCCCGTATGGCGCGCTGACCAGGCTGTAGCCCTTGAGCGGTTCGAAACCCGATTCTTCGCCGATGAACAATCGCACACCCTGCGAGCGCGCGCAGCCTTCCAGCAACGCCAGCAATTCGCGTTTGCGCTGGAAAGCCTCGAACAATTCGCGCAGGCGTTCCATCTGCTGGCTGTCGTCACCCGACATCAGGTTGGTTTGTCCGGAAACCAGCATGTCGGATTGGGGTTCCGGCGCGAACGTTTCGGCGGCCACCTCGACCGCTGTGTCGAGCAGGCGATTCAACTCACTGCCTGCGGCGCGCAGGTCGGCCAGCACCCGGATCCGAATGTCGTCCAGACGCAGGCCGGCGTAGTGCTCGTTCAAGTAATTGGCGGCGAGTTCCAGCGCGCGCGCGTCGAAGCGCTGGCTGAGGTTCAGCACGCGGTTCTGCACCTGTCCGTCGGCGAACACCAGGATCGCGAGCACCCGGCGCGGTTCGATGGATACGAATTCGATCTGCTTCAGCGGCGCGTCCGCGGCGCCGGGCACCGTCACCAGCCCCACGAAGCGCGTCATCGCCGACAACAGGCTGGAGGCGTTGCCCAGCAGCTCGCGCGGGGACGCGGATTCGCGCGGCAGCTCGCGCTGCATCTGGATCACCGCGCCGCGCGGCAGCGGCTTCAGTTCCAGCAAGCTGTCCACGAACAGGCGCAACCCGCTGACGGTCGGCACGCGTCCGGCCGAAGTATGTGGCGAGGCGATCAGGCCGAGCTCTTCGAGGTCGGCCATGATGTTGCGCACCGTCGCCGGACTCACGTCCAGGCCGGCCGAGCGTGCCAGCGTGCGGGAACCGACCGGCTGGCCCTCCTCCAGATACTGCGCGATCAGGGTGCGCAGCAGGTGGCGGGCACGGACATCGAGACGGCTGGGTTCGGACACGAGGGCTTGGACAGCGGCGATGCCCTCTCTAATACGGGTAGTGGCGATGGAATGCAAGCGAAGAGCGGGGCACGGCGGACAGCTGGCGGGAGTGCAAAGACGAAAAACAGGACCGGGGCATGCAGGATGATGGCCGCTTTCGCGCACATTTTCGCCGGCGCGCCTGCGCTACCCTTCCCCCGACCCTGCTTCGTTAGAATCGTCGCACCCACCGGGCCCCTCCGATGCTCACCCATCTCTCCGTCCGCAACTTCGCCGTGGTCGAAGCCGCCGAGATCGAGTTCGGCGCCGGCCTCACCGTGGTCACAGGCGAAACCGGCGCCGGCAAGTCGTTGCTGGTCGACGCGTTGCTGCTGCTGTCCGGGACACGCGCCGACGCGGGCATGGTGCGCGCGGGTTGCGAGCGCGCGGAAATTTCGGCCGAATTCGACCTCGCGAATGCGCCCGCGGCGCGCGCGTGGCTATCCGAACAGGCCTTCGACGACGAGGACGGCGCCTGCCGCCTGCGCCGCGTGATCGCCGCGGAAGGCGGTTCGCGGACCTGGATCAACGGACGCACCGCATCGCTGGCGCAATTGTCGGAACTCGCGGCGACGCTGGTGGAAATCCATGGCCAGCACGAGCACCAGGCCTTGCTGGACCGCGCCCAGCAATTGCAGATGCTGGACGCGTTCGGCGGCAACGGCGAGGCGGTTGCGAAGGTCTCCGAACTGGCGCTGCGACACCGCGACATCGTGGCGCGCGAGCGCGAACTGTCGGGCGGCGACGATCGCGCCACACGCATCGGCCTGTTGCGCCATGAAGTCGCGGAACTGGAACGCTGGGCATTATCGTCCGAGGCGCTCGCCGACCTCGAAGCGCGGCACAAGCGCCTCGCGAATGCCGGCAAGCTCGCCGAGGGCGCGTCCGGACTCACCGAGTTGCTGGACGGTGATGGCGAGCTTGCGGCCACGCGCACCGTCGTGCGCGCGCATGCGGAACTGGAACGATTGGCTGAACTCGATCCGGCGCTGCAGGCGCCACTGGATCTGCTCGACAACGCACGCATCCAGCTTGGCGAGGCGGCCGATGCGCTGTCCCGCTATGCCCAAGGCCTCGACCTCGATCCCGAAAGCTACGCCGAAGCGGATGCGCACCTGACCGCCCTGCACGATCTGTCGCGTCGCCATCGCCTGCCGGTCACGGAATTGCACGCACACGCCGGCGGACTGCGCGAGGAACTGCAAACGCTGGAAGATGCCGGCGAGTCGCTCGCCAAACTCGCCGCCGAACGCAAGCAATGCTTCGCCGACTACGGCGTCGCCGCGGGTGCGCTGTCGAAACGCCGCGCCGCCGCCGCGAAAGCGCTCGGCGAAGCCGTCACGTCACTGATGGACGAGCTGGGCATGGCCGGCGGATCGTTCGACGTGGACGTCCAGCCGCAGTTTTCCGGCGAGCCGGACCCACAAGGTCGCGAGCGTTGCGAATTCACCGTAAGCGCCAATCCCGGCATGCCGCTGCGCCCGCTGCGCAAGGTCGCCTCGGGCGGCGAACTGTCGCGTATCGGCCTTGCGATCGAAGTGGCCGCGCTCGGCAGCGATGCCGTCGGCACCATGGTGTTCGATGAAGTCGATGCCGGCATCGGCGGCGCGGTTGCGGAAACCGTCGGCGCCAAACTGCGTGCGCTCGGGTCCCGCTGCCAGGTGTTGTGCGTGACCCATCTTCCACAGGTCGCGGCGCAAGGTCATGCGCACCTGTCCGTCACCAAGGCCGTGGAAGACAAGGCCACCCGCACCCACATCACCGTGCTGGATGCGAAGGGCCGCGGCGAGGAAGTGGCGCGCATGCTGGGCGGCGTGGAAATCGACCGCGAAACGCGGGCGCATGCGAAGAAGATGTTGGAAAAAGCCGGGAATCGGGAATCGAGAATCGGGAGTCGTTGAAGGCGAGTGCTGCCGCTCTTTCGATTCACCATTCCCGATTCACGATTTTTTCTTCTTCGGCCGCACGTACAGCACCAGCGAGTGATCGACGATTTCGAAGCCGTGCTTCGCGGCGATGTCGTGCTGCAGCCTCTCGATTTCCTCGTTGACGAACTCGACGACCTTGCCCGTGGTCACGTCGATCATGTGGTCGTGGTGCTGGCCGCGATCCAGCTCATAGACGGCCTGCCCGCCCTCGAAGTTGTGCTTGATCACGAGGCCCGCCGCTTCGAACTGCGTCAGCACCCGGTACACCGTCGCAAGCCCGATGTCCTCGGACTCTTCCAGCAGCAGCTTGTAGATGTTCTCGGCGGTGAGGTGGTCGTGGCTGTGCTCGAGGATTTCCAGCACACGGATGCGCGGGTGGGTCACCTTCAGCCCGGCATTGCGCAAATCCTGGGATTCCATGGCTGAACTCCAGTGGCGGCGCAGGGTCTGACGACCCGGACCGAAACGCGGCTAGTGTATCATTCACCGTCCACCGACCGACCCATCACGATGCGCAAGATCATCCCTGCTGTCCTGCTCGCCACCGCCAGTGTCCTGACGCTCGGCGCCTGCAATCCGATCTACCGTCCCGACGTGCAACAGGGCAACCTGCTGATCGGCAAGAACGTGAGCGAACTGAAACCCGGCCTGACCAAGCAGCAGGTGGTGGCGCTGCTGGGCACGCCGTCGGTGGTCAGCCCATTCAACCAGAACCAGTGGAACTACGTCGCGACCATGCAGCGGCGCGGCGGCGCGGTCAAGGAACGCACGCTGACGTTGTATTTCGACAACGATACGCTTGTCCGCACCGACGGCGACTTCATGAAGGAGACGCCGCAGGAGCTGCTGCGGGAAAGCCACAAGTACGGTCCGCTGTATCCGACCAACCTGACCAAGGAACAGCAGAAGGAACTGGAAAAGAAGCAGCAGCAGGGTGGCGGGGATAGTGGTGGGTGAGACGAGCGCCTACGCAATGCCAGTGGCATTGCATGCCGAGTCGACGAGGCGCGCCGGGAGCGCGCCCGAACGCCGAAGGCGGTCCTAGCCGCGCAGCTGCGACGGATGAGCACCAAGGATGGTGCGAATAGCGCCCGAGGCAGGATGCCGAGGGCTGGGTTGCTTGGCGAGCGCCGGACGCGCGAGCCTAGCAACAGCTGACGCGCATTGCCAAACATTGGCGTCACGTAGCACTTTTTTGCGCCCGTTTGCGCCGCGCTTCCTTCGGATCGACGAGCAGCGGCCGGTAGATCTCGACACGGTCGCCATCGCGCAACTCGGTATCCGGCGAAGCCCTGCGGGAGAAGATGCCGAGCCGGTCGTCGCGAATATCGATGTCGGGCCGGGATCTGCGGATACCCGAGCGCTCGATCGCGTCGGCGACCGTGGCGCCCTTCGGCAGCGAAAGCTCGACCGTGAACGCATGCTCCGGTTCGGCATAAGTCACCGACACCGCGATACGCGCAACGTCAGGCATACGTGCGCTTTGCTTCCGCGCTGAAATCGTCCACCATGCGGTCGGCGAGTTTCTGGAAGCCCAGCTTGAAGGCGAAGCCGGTCAAGCGGTTGCTGACCTCGAAATCGAGGTCCAGCGCCACCTTGCAGCCCAAAGGAGCGATTGCAGCCGCAGGTTGCTCGATTTTCCCTTCTCCCGCTTGCGGAAGCTGCCGTCCATGGCCAAGAGCTCCGTGGTGGCCCGACGGGCCGGATGGGGGAAGTCCGCCCAGCGGTGTGAAGGTCCATTCGCCATGCAGCCAGTCGAACGGACCATCCACGAACTGCATCTTGATGCTGCGCGGGCGATCGAGCATGTTGCGGGTGGAAAAATGCTGGGTGACGCCGGCAAACCGCAGATCGAGGCGCGCCACCAGATGCTCGCCATCGTGTTCGGAAACATGCGCGCCGAGGCACCAGGCAAAGCGCCTCGGGTAAGCTTCCACGTCGTTCACGAGATCGAACATCTGTTCCGGCGTGAAGCGAACCAGCGCCTGGCGATGGATTTGCACGAATTCTCCTGATTGCGCGCCTGACCCGGCGGCACCGTAGACACGTACCACATTGTAACGAGCATGGCGAAGAAGAAAGAAAAAGACGGCAAGGGCTCCTCGACGATCGCGCTGAACAAGCGCGCGCGCCACGAGTACCACATCGACGAGCGCTACGAAGCCGGCATCGCCCTGCAAGGCTGGGAAGTGAAAAGTCTGCGTGTCGGCCGCGTCAATCTCACCGACGCCTACGCGCTGGTCAGAGGCGGCGAGCTGTTCCTGTTCGGTGCTTCGATCCCGCCGCTGATCTCGGCTTCGACCCACGTGATCGCGGAGGACCGCCGCACCCGCAAGCTGCTGCTGCACCGCGCCGAGATCGACAAGCTGATCGGCGCGGTCGAACGCAAGGGCCTGACCCTGGTGCCGCTTGCGATGTACTGGAAAGCCAATCGCGCCAAGGTCGAAATCGGCATTGCTCGGGGCAAGCAGGCGCACGACAAGCGCGCCACCGAAAAAGAACGCGAGTGGAACATCGAAAAGCAGCGCACGCTGCGCGCGCACAACAAGGCGGGGTGAGATTGGGGACTCGCGAAAGAACAACATGCAGTTGTCATTCCGGGGTGCCCCGAAGGGGTGAACCCGAAATCGGTTTTGGCGCCCTAGATGATCGATTCCGGGTTCTGCCCGCGAGCGACGCGGGCAGCCCCGGAATGACGACAAATCAAAGTCCCGCCGGGATGTACTTGAACCGGGCCATCTGTTCGCGGTGCGCATCCACGACCCGCTGCACCTGCTCCCCGCTCAACGTCTCGCGCCACTGGTTTGCACGTCCCTTGAAGAAGAACCGCGTCTTTTCATCCACTGCTTCCACGAAGCCGTGTTTCTGTTCGAGCGACGACAGGGTCTGGAACGAGGTGTGTTTCACCGCGCGCTCGATCCGCGCCTTGTCCTGCCCCAGCCCGATCAACTTCGCGGCTTTGGCGAAATGCTTGGCGGGCTTCTCAAGCAAATCTTCGTAGCGCAGCACGATCACCTTGCCCGGCGCGCGCTCGGCCGCATCAGCCCAGCTCTTTACGTGCCTTGACCAAGAGCCGATGAAATGGCTGACGAACGATTCGTCATTCTCCGACGCCACCCTGTCGTCGCCCAGCCGCTCGATGGCCAGATCTTGTGTGAGGCCGAAGTGGTGGGTCATGCTGACCGCCACGTCGAGCGGGTTGCGAATGAGATAGATTGCGCCGGCGGTCACTTGCCAGTTGACCAAAGGATGGCCGTCAAAACTCCCGCAGAAATTGTGCGTCTTTACCAGCCGCGTCCCCTTTGCGCGTTGAGCGATCAATGCATGTACATCCATCCGCAGCGCCGCCAGTTCATTCGGACCCAAGTCCAGATTGGAGCGCCCGGCGAGTTCCGTATAACGTCCGGCCAACGCCTCCGCGTCACCGTAGTCGCGCAACTCGTCAGGCGTTAACGGTGTCGTCCGGTCGGCAATCAGGTTGGCGAGAAAAGCCCGCAACCACGTGTTGCCGGATTTGGGATAGGAAGCCAGCCAGACGATGTTTCCCATGCGTTGCCGTTGCCGTGCGATGAACGAACCCGGCATCATGCCAGCGGCCGCGATTGATTTCTCGCGGCGTCGCTCACATCATGTCCATCCCCGGGGGCGACCTGGCTTCGACGGGGGCTGTGAAGTAGCTTGGAGCATGCCGAGGGCGTCATCTTCCTCGTTAATCCGATGGCAAACAATCAGACGCCAACGACGACGTCTACGCTCTCGCCGCTTAAGGCGTAAGCCCCGAACCCACTTGTGCCCGTGCTCGTGGATGTAGGGTCATCATCGCGGGATCGCTGATGGTTGCCGCCGGTCGGCCGTCCGCTAAAACAAAACCTGCTGGTCCCGCGGTGCGCTTTGTCCAGCGTGCTGCTTCGGGATGAGACTGAACGCTGGACTAAGCATGTAGCGCCGGGCGCGGAGCGCCTTCGGACGGGGGTTCGATTCCCCCCGCCTCCACCAAACAAAAATGCCCGCCTTGTGCGGGCTTTTTTGTTCGGTTGCGGGCAGAGAACTGATACCCCGAAGGGGGTTCGACTACGAAGGCAGGATGCCGAAGTGAACATCGGCGAAGCCGGTGGCCCGAAGGGTGAGCGCCATGGATGGCGCGAATATTCCCCCGCCTCCACCAGACACAAAAGAGCCGCCCTCGTGGCGGCTCTTTTGTGTCGAGTGCGGAATTGAACCCCTTCGACAAAATCGTCTGGAACGATTTTGGACAGCCGAAGCCGAACATTTCCGACACCAATAAACAGAAGATCCTCCCAGAGCTGGCTTTTCGGTTATGGACGCGCCAACTTCCGGCACACGTCCCGCATTTCGCCCTGACGCTATAGTCGAAGGTCGACTTCCGGGGAACCCATGATGCGCCACGCCGTCACGTTTGCCATTGCCCTTGCCTTCATTGCTCCCGGCACAGCCGTCGCCACTCCGCCTTCATCTGCGCAAGCGGCGAATACGCCTGCCGCGCAACTGCACGCGCTGTTCGACAAAGCCTGGAACGAGCAACATGCCAAGCCGCCCGCGGGCACGACCGACTACAAGCTGCTGTGGGGCGACCCGAGCATCGAGCACGAGCAGGCACAGCTGGCGCAGGCCAAGGCGAATCTCGCGGCACTGAAGAAGATCGACCGGTCGAAGCTGGACCCGACCGACCAATTGAGCTGGCGCCTCTTCCAATACCAACTGGAAGACGCGATCGCCGCCGCGGTGTACCCGGATGAGGCGCAAGGCCTGATCACGCAACTATGGGGTCCGCAACTCGCCGGCATCGATTTCAAAGACGCCCGCTACGACAACGCCACGGGTTACGAGACGCTGATCCACAAGTTGAATGCCGTCGGCCCGTACCTCGCGGCTTTCACCGAACGGCTGCAACAGGCGATCGACAAGGGCATCACCCAGCCGCGCGTGGTGATGGAACGCGTGCCTGACGAGATCAGGGCCAACATCGCCAGCGACCCGGCGCAAAGCCCGTTCTACGCGCCGTTCAAGAACTTGCCCGATTCAATACCGGCCGACCAGCGGGCGAAGCTGCAAGGCGAGGCGCGGGATGCGATTACCCGCGTGGTGAACCCCGCCTATGCGAAATTCCTGAAGTTCTTCGAAGACGATTACCTGCCGCATGCGCGCAGCAAGGCCGGCGTGTCCAGTCTGCCCGGCGGCGCGGACTATTACGCGTACCTGGTGCGCCACTACACCACCACCGACATGACCCCGCAGCAGGTCCACGACATGGGCCTGAAGCTGGTGGCGCAAATCCACGGCGAAATGGAAGCGGTGTTCAAGCAGATCGGATTCAAGGGCACCTACAAGGAATTCGTGCACCACCTGCGCACCGATCCGAAGTTCTACTACAAGGATCCGGACGACTTGCTGGAGGCATACCGCGCCGCCGCCAAGCGCATCGACCCGTACCTCACGGATGTGCTCAGCCTGTGGATGCAGCCGCGCCAGCCGTGGGGCGTTCGCGTAATTCCGGCGTCACTGGCGCCCAACACCTACCCCGCCTACGCGGACGTGCCGTACATGAGCGTGAACCTGTACAAGCCGGAGACGCGTCCGAAGTATTCGATCCAGGTGCTGACGTGCCACGAAGGCCGGCCGGGCCACAACCTGCAGATTCCGGTGGCCCAGGAACTCGACAACCTGCCGAAGTTCCGCCGCTACGCGTATTACAACGCGTTCGGGGAAGGCTGGGCGTTGTATGCGGAAACCTTGTGCGACAAACCGATGGGCCTGTACGACAAGGATCCATATTCGAAATTCGGTTACCTCAATTACCAGATGTGGCGTGCGGTGCGGCTGGTGGTCGACACCGGCATCCACCAGGGCGGCTGGACCCGCGAGCAGGCCGTGAAGTACATGCAGGACAACACCGCGCTGGCCGACCAGAACATCGCGACCGAAGTGGATCGCTACATCGTGTGGCCCGGCCAGGCGCTCAGCTACATGATCGGTGAGCAGGTGATCCTGCAGTTGCGCGACGAGGCCAAACAGAAATTGGGCGACAAGTACAACCTCAAGAATTTCGACGACGTGGTGCTGGGCCAGGGCAGCCTGCCGATGGCGATCCTGAAGGAAGTGGTGAACCAGTGGATCGACAACACGCTGGCCGGCAAGCCGGTCGACCAGTTGCCCTTCGCGTGCAAGCCGCAGAGCCTGTCGGGCTGCCCGGCGGAGGCGAGTCCACGCTGATCTTCACTGGCGCGCAGCACCTCATCGGCATGCCGCAAAAAAACAATCCCCGTTTCCGGGGATTGTCTGGATGAAACGTGAAGGTGCGGGATCAGGCGTAACGGCGACGCAGGCCGATGAACAGGCCAACCAGCATGGCGCCCAAGCCGAACATGCCAAGCCCCGCCGGCTCCGGAACGTTCTGCGGAGGCGTCGGGTCGGTGCACGGCCCGTCTTGCTCGCCGAGCGTCCCGGTGCCGCTGACGATGTATCCGCTGCAACCGCCAACGAGGCCCTGCACGTGCGCATAGGAATACCAGTCACCGCCATTGGCTGCGAAAGGCGAAGTGCTGGTCAATGCGTTGGCGAACGTCAGCTCGTAAACGGCCGAGTCGGTCCCATCGAACCGGTTTCCGGTATCCCAGCCGAAGCCGAAGTTGAATCCCCAACCATTTTTGCCATTTCCCTTGACCGGGCCGGAGTTGAGGGTCGTCGTCGAGATGAAGTCCGCGCAGACACCGGAACAATCCCAGTCGGCAAGGCTGTTGCCGCTGAGATAGAAGCCCCATCCGGTAACTCCGGAATCGCCTTGGACAAAATCCGCCTGACTCAGGTTCGATGTCAGAACCAGGGTACCCGTGGTCGAACCCGGATCGTAGGTGAACGTCGCCGAAAGCCAAGGCGATGGACCATCCGGAATGTTGCCGGTGAAAACCTGATTCAAATCGATGGTCTGGGTCAGCGGCGTCGCCAACGCCGGGGACGACAGCCCCAACAAGGTAACCGCAGCCAATACCGTTGAACCGAAGATCGCACGCATTTTCATGAAAGATTCCCTGGATGGCACAGCAAAGTGAAAGTCATCGTGGCTTGATAGGCAAGTTATGTGCCAATTTGCAAGTACATGAATATAAAGAATTTTTCTGGCGCGGGTTTAGCGAAAATGGAGCGAAGTCGCAAAGCCAGCCGACACACAGCCTCATAGGAGGGTGGTCAAGATCATTGTTCAACCCATTGTTTTTGAAATCGTTTATTCGCCCAGGATCTCGGAGTAAAGATGTAATTTTTACCGACATCGGCGGCCCGGCGAGAAATCCAGCAAACCGGCATCCAGCGGAGCCGACGTACGCCGTACGCTGCCAGCAGCAAGCCGATATCGATCGAAAGATCCTCGATCACTTCAAACCTTCCTGCGGGGGAGGCATTCCTGACACGGCAGCGCGAAGGGCAGCCCACAAAATGCAACCCCCCGTTTCCGGGGGGTTGCAAGCGTCTCGCTGCAAAGACAGCCGATTCAGCAGTAACGGCGCCGCACGCCGAGGAACACTCCGACCAACAGCGCGCCGAAACCGAACATGCCCAGTGAACCCAGTGCTTCCGGTTCCGGCACGGTCACGTTCATGCAGGGGCCATCGGATGTGCCGAGTCTGCCGGTGCCCGACACGATGAAACCGCTGCAGCCACCCGTGATGCCCTGTACATGCGCGTAGGAAAGCCACCCGCTGTCGTTGGCTATGAAGGGTGAGGTGCTGCCCAGCGGGCTGTCGAATGTCAGCAGATAAGTGGCTGTATCGCTCCCATCAAAACGATTCTGGGAAGTCCAGCCGAAGCCAAAGTTGAACCCGCCGGGAACGGGCCCGGAGTTGAGCGACGAGGTCAGAACCGCGTCGGCACAGGTGCCACTGGTGCAATTGAAGCTGGCAAGCGTTCCATCAATATCGAAGCCCCAGCCGGTCACGCCAGTCGCGCCCTGCTCGAAATCCGAATCGCTCAGGTGAGACTGCAGAACCAAAGTACCCGTGGTCGAACCCGAGTCGTAGCTGAAGGTGGCCGTGAGCCACGGCGTCGGACCATCGGGCGTGTTGCCGGTATAAACCTGATCCAGGTTTATGGTCTGAAGAACCGGGGTTGCGACAGCCGGTGCAGCCAGTGTAAACAATCCAATGGCCGCAGCCGACACCAATCCGAGAATCGCTTGCTTTTTCATACACTCTCCTTGGGCACACTGTTTATATGACCGGCCCCGACGCGAACCGAGCATATCGCGTGCCAATTCGCAAGCGTCTGTTTTAAAAGAAGTTATTTTAACTCCGATGGCGCCCGGACGTGAAATATGTAACGGCTCCCGACATTGGATCTTGCTCCAACAGAAGCACCAGCCGGTTGTTTTTTCACGGATTTTCGGTGCCGCCAAGGGCGCGATTTGGAGTGTAATGTTTCGCGACAAAATTCCGCGCTGCATCCACCGCGAGATCGCCCGGGCACCCGGCCATGCTGCGCGCCAGCAGATATGTTCGTGCTGCTGCGCCTCTTTGACAGGCGCCGATCCGGCGAACCGGTTTACGGCGGCGCCGATGGTTTTTGCTCGATCAGATCGCGCAATGCCGCCTGCATGCGCGCGTGCACGCGCACAAGGGAACCCCACAAGAACCACACTGTGAACGCGCCGATAGCCAGCAGCGCCAACAGCACTCCGCGTGGTGGCAGGATGCTGCTGCCCAGCGCGCTCACCAGCAGCGCCATGCCGGCCAGCGATGCCAGCGGCACCAGTTTCCCGAGCACGCGTCGAAGCCCGGCGGTGCGTACGCCGTGCACCTGCTCGCTGATGCCGAGCTCGGCCAGCAGCATGCCCAGTGCGTCGGCTTTCCTGTACACCGCGACAAGCATCGGCAGCGAAACGAACAGCGCAATCGCCCAAATCAGCGAGCGCCGCGCCATCGGCGGCAGCGGCAACTGCGGCCACCAGTGCGGCAACATCGCGCTGACGAACGCGCCGATCCCGAACACCGCGCATACCAGCACGAGGTTCACCGCGATGTGCCACAGCAATCGACGCAACATTTTCGCCAGCACCACGTCACGCTGCACCGGCGCGGTCCCGCCAATCCATTCGTGGTAACCCTGCGCCAGCGAGCGTACGGACGCGGGTGTCGCACGACGCAAGCCGGCCAGGATCAACGGTTCGGCCCACAGCAACAGCGGCGACGCCAGCATGCAAGCCACCGCCGCCGTCACCGTGAGTGGATACAGGAATTTGCCGACCGCACCCGCGGCAATGCCGAGCGAGGCGATCACGAACGAGAATTCTCCGATCTGCGCCATCGTCAAGCCGGTGCGCAGTGCCTCGCGTGCGCTGCGGCCCGCGCACATGAACGCGCCCACGCTGCACGCGAGCGTCTTGCCCACGATCACCGCCAAGGCCAATCCGAGCGCCGGCCACAACCACGGCAGCATCTGCGTGGGATCGAGCAGCAATCCGATCGCGACGAAGAAGATCGCCGCGAACATGTCGCGCACAGGCCGCACCAGCCGCACGATGCGATCGGAGCAGCGCGCGGGCGCCACCACCACACCGGCCAGGAACGCGCCAAGCGCCACGCTGAAACCCTCCCAGACCGCCAGCAGGCAGGCGCCGAAACAGATGCCGAGCGCGGTCACCAGCAGCGGTTCATCGCGTCCACGCTTCGCCAGCCAGTCGAGCAGCCGCGGCAAAAACAAAAGACCCAGCACCAGCGCCGCCGCAACGAACAACAACATCCGCCACAACACCGTGAACGCGATGTCCGTGGTGTTGGCGCCGCCCGCGGCGATCGCGCTGAGCACCGTGATCAGCACCACGGTCAGCACTTCTTCCGAGACCAGCATCCCGATCATGCCGGTGACGAACGGCTGACCGCGCCAGCCGCGATCGCCAACCGTTCGCAACGCGATCATCGTGGACGAAAAACAGATCACGCCGCCGAGGAACAGCGACTCGCGCGGGCTCATGCCGGCCAGCCGTCCGATCTCGATGCCGACCCACAGCATCAGACCCACTTCCACCAGCGCCGCCAGCATGATCCCCGCACCCAGCGTCCGCAGTTTGCGCAGGTTCGAATCCAGCCCCAGCGTGAACATCAGCAACACCACGCCGAGATTCGCGATCGATTGCATCGTTCGCTGGTCGGTCAGGAACCGCCACGGCATGTGCGGGCCGATCAGCACGCCCGCCACGATGTAGCCCAGCAGCACCGGCAACCGCAACCGCGGAAACACCACCACCACCACGCCCGCCGCCAGCATCACGCAGGCGAGGTCGCGGATGAACTGGATTTCGTGCACGCCTTCCCTCCCTTGGGGTCATGCGCGAAACGATTTCCACGCAAAATTACTTGACGCTGAAATCGACCGCACCTATTCTTCCGCGTTCCCAGCGTGGGGCCATAGCTCAGCTGGGAGAGCGCTACAATGGCATTGTAGAGGTCGCCGGTTCGATCCCGGCTGGCTCCACCAAATCCCCACGCTGTCCCCATCGTCTAGAGGCCTAGGACACCACCCTTTCACGGTGGCGACCGGGGTTCGAATCCCCGTGGGGACGCCATGGCTGTTGCCATGGCATGTGGTGATAGAAGTAAAATGTGCGGCTCGGAACATGCAACACGCCGCACGCGAAGCAAATGTTCGGAGCAATAGTTCTGTAACGTCATACAAATCAGATTTCAGAACCACGGAGCGGTAGTTCAGCTGGTTAGAATGCTGGCCTGTCACGCCGGAGGTCGCGGGTTCGAGTCCCGTCCGCTCCGCCAGTTCTGATGAACTTTTCGAGGCCCGCCATGTGCGGGCTTTTTCGTGCCCGGACGGGATTCACGAAACCGCACAAAACATGGCTTTGGTCATGGGCAAAAGTGCGGAGCCTTGGGTACGATGCAGGTTCCACTCCAACGAGCGCCTGCAACATGAAATCTTCGCTGTCGCTGACATTGGCCCTGACCCTCACGGGTTTCCTCGCCGGCTGCGCCGGCGCGACCGATGCCAACAAGGACTCCGAATCGTCCTCGCCGCAATCGCAAGCCGCGGCCACTGAATCCGGCAATCCGTTCTTCGCCGAAAGCCCGCTGCCGCTGCACTTCCCGCAGTTCGACAAGATCAAGGATTCCGACTACGCCCCCGCGTTCGATCGCGGCATGGCCGATCACCTGAAGGAAATCGAGGCGATCGCCAACAACGACGCCGCGCCGACCTTCGACAACACCATCATCGCGATGGAAAAGTCCGGCCAGATCCTGGATCGCGCCACCACTGTTTTCTTCAGCCTGTCAGGCGTCGAGAACAATGATGCGAAAAAGGCGATCCAGGCCGAGTACGCGCCGAAACTCTCGGCGCACCGCGACGCGATCATGCTGAACCCGAAACTGTTCGCGCGCGTGCAGAAGCTGTACGACACCCGCGACTCGCTGGGCCTCGACCCGCAGGGCGTACGCCTGGTCGAGCGCTACCACGACGACTTCGTGCGCGCCGGCGCGCAACTTTCCGACGCCGACAAGGCGCGCCTGAAGGAGATCAACGGCGAACTGGCGAAGCTCGGCACCGACTTCAACCAGAACGTGCTGGCCGAAGTGAACGATTCGGCCGTCGTGGTGGAAAACCGCGACGAGCTTGCCGGCCTCACCGATGCGCAGATCGATGCCGCCGCCACGGCTGCCAAGTCTCGGGGCCTCGAAGGCAAGTACGTGATCGCGCTGGTCAATACCACGATCCAGCCGGTGATCGCACAACTCGACAACCGCGCGCTGCGGCAGCGCATTTACGAGGCATCCCTGGTTCGCGGCAGCCGCGGCAACCAGTACGACAACACCGCGGTCGTGTCGAAGGTGATGAAGCTGCGCGCCGAAAAGGCGCAAATGCTGGGCTATCCGAACTGGGCGGCGTACGGCCTCGCCAACCAGACCGCGAAGACGCCGGAAGCGGTGAACGACATGCTGGGCAAGCTGGCGCCGCCGGCGGTCGCCAACGCCAGGCGCGAAGCCGCCGATCTGCAGGCGATGATCGACAAGTCGCAAGCCGCCAAGGGCGAGCCGACGTTCAAGCTGGCCGCGTGGGACTGGTCGTACTACACCGAGAAGGTGCGCGCCGACAAATATGACTTCGACGAGAGCCAGTTGAAGCCGTATTTCGAAATGAAGAACGTGCTGGAGAACGGCGTGTTCTACGCCGCCAGCCAGGAGTACGGCATCAGCTTCAAGCAGCGCACCGATCTTCCGGTCTACAACCCGGACGTACTGGTGTACGACGTCTTCAACGAGGACGGCAGCCAGCTCGCGATCTTCCTGTTCGACCCGTACGCCCGTCCGTCCAAGCGCGGCGGTGCATGGATGAACGCCTACGTCAGTCAGTCGGAACTCACCGGCGACCTGCCGGTGGTGGCCAACCACCTCAACATCACCAAGCCGGCGAGCGGCCCGACGTTGATGACGTGGGATGAAGTGACCACGATGTTCCACGAGTTCGGCCATGCGCTGCACGGCATGTTCTCGAACGTGAAGTATCCGTACTTCTCGGGCACCAGCGTGCCACGCGATTTCGTGGAGTTCCCCTCGCAGGTGAACGAGATGTGGGCGGACTGGCCGAGCGTGCTCGCGCACTACGCCAAGCACCACGAGACCGGCGCCCCCATGCCGAAGGAGTTGCTGGACAAGGTGCTGGCGACCTCGAAGTTCAACCAGGGCTTCGCGACCACCGAATACCTGGGCGCCGCGATGCTCGACCAGAGCTGGCACCAGATCGGCGCCGACAAGGTGCCCGAAGCTGACGGCGTGATGGCGTTCGAAGCCGCCGCATTGAAGGCCAACGGGACCGACTTCGCGCCGGTGCCGCCGCGCTATCGCACGCCCTACTTCAGCCACATCATGGGCGGCTACTCGGCGGGTTACTACGCCTACATCTGGTCGGAAGTGCTGGACGCGAACACCGTGGAATGGTTCAAGCAACACGGCGGCCTGACCCGCGAAAACGGCGATCGTTTTCGCGCGAAGCTGCTGTCGCAGGGTGGCAGCAAGGATGCGATGGAACTGTTCAACGACTTCGCCGGCCACGCACCACGTATCGAGCCGCTGCTGGAACGCCGCGGCCTGGATTCGAAAGACGGCTGATCCGGAAGCGCAAGCACGTAGGTTGGGCTGATCCCGGATGCAATCCGGGAGAAGCCCAACGCCGCCGATAGCCGAGAGTTACCCAAACGGTCCGCATAATCAGGCCCGCGAAAGCGGGCCTGTTTTTTGGTAGTGATACGCTCCGTTCGCGTTGAGCGAGCTCGCACAGCAAGCGGCGTCGAAACGCAACGCGCGCACTACAAAACGGACATCACCGCATTTTTGTCGTTGCAGCGAGCAGCCGCGCCGGTGCGATCAGGCGGCGGCCCGCGCGTCGTCCGGCAGGCGTTCCAGCGTGGCCAGCGAATGCCCCTGCTCGGCCAGGTATTCCAGCCAGCGGTTGAGGAAACCGTTCATGCGCAGGCGATGCTGCACCACGTTGCGCGCGGGCGTCAGCGGTCCCAGCACTTGCCACAACTCGCGGCCGGGTTCGCAATGCAGCGCCTCGGTCATGTCTGCATCGAGGTAGGTGCGCAGTTGCGCCGACGGCGCGGGATGCCCGGTGCTCTCGTCCAGCAGCGCGTAGCTCAGGCCGAGCTCCAGCGTATACGGGTGGCGCTCCTGCACCGACAGGTGCACGTCGAGGCCGTCGCCCACGGAAGAGACGTATTCGCCCACGGTCAACCGTTCCGGCGCGAACAGGCGCGCCAGCCGCTTGTGGTTTTCGGCATACAGGCCCATCAGCCAGTCGAAACGGCCAGGCAGGAATGACGCGGCGAACGAGCGCCTGCGCAGGGTGGATTGGCGGGGGACGACTACGGATTGCATGGGTCGATCTTAGCGCATGAATTTCGTTTGGCACGTCTTGCATTTCTCGTGCGAAACGCGCAACGTAACGGTCTCGGCGCCCAAGGGCGCCGATCGCATTTTGGGGTTCAGCAAATGGATACCGCGAGGGCGTAACGGACCTTCCTTGCAGGTGCGGCCGCGCGCGCAACCATTCAAGGGTGCATCGCGCAGCCGGCCTGCCACCCGCCTTTCCGGCGGCACGTCAAAACCCGAGCGCGCCCTGCAGCATCACGCTGTTCGCCCGCTGGCGTTCACCCTGTTCACGCGCATAACCGAGCCGCAACGCGAACGTGCGCGTGGGCCACAACGAAAGTCCGGCGCGCAGCACCGATTCATCGCGCGACAGACCGATCCCCTGCATCGGCGTCCAGTCGTCGAAGCCGGTGAAGCTGGCCTCGAACGCTTCACCATATTGACGAACCCCGCGGCGCCACGACGCGCTGCCGTCGAACTCCATCAACATGCCATCGGCGAGTTGCCATGCGCGCTGCGCGCGTATGCCGGCGCCCGTCTGCAGCCGTCCCACGGTGCGTGCATTCGCGGCCAACCCGAAACCGTAGCCGCCTTGCTCCGCGAATGCACCTTGCTCGATGCGCTGGTAGCGCACATCCACGAATGGCGTGATGCGTGCCGTGCCGATGTGGAACTGATGGCCGCCTTCCAGCGATCCCGTGAAGTAACGGCCGGACACCTCACTGCCGACCGGCGCCACCAGTCCGCCCAGCAGCAACAGGCGCTGCATGTCTTCGTGGAACCAGCCGCCGCCAGCCTGCGCTTTCGCGTACCACGCACCGTTTGCCACGCCGCCGTACAGCGTCGCGTGGTCGGTCCACGTGCGGTTATGGTCCCACGACGCATCGAGTTGCCCGTAGCCGCGGCTGGCGCCGACCGCGTAGCCCAACACGCCGTGCACGCCCACGCGGAAATCCGCACCGACCAGGCTGCCGTTGCTGCGGAAACTCGCGCCCGCATAGCCGCCGCGCTGCAAGTCACCCTGCCAGCCGAGATCGCCGTACCACGTGCCGAACTTGGCGCGCCCATCGAGCAGGTCGTCGAAGTGTCCGGAAAGCGCATCGCTGGTGGCAGCAATACCGTCGAACAACATCGCCGCGCTCGCGGCATGCAGTTGTCCCGAAAGACTTTGCAGCGTCGCGCGAGCCGATGCAGGCGTTGCCGCGCGCTGGATCGCGCCGGCGCCTTGCAGCAGGCCCGGCGCGATGGTTTCGCTTGCCGCGATCTTCGAGTCCAGCGTGTCGAATCCGCGCTGCACGCGCGCGGCCGCTGCCGAAGATGCCGGATCGGTGATCGCCATCGCTTGCGCCGCCTGCGTGATGCTGAGGCTGGTCGTATCCAGCCACACGCTGTCGGAGGTGTACTGGATCGTGGTGTTGAGGAACACGCCCGGCGAGGTGGTGAGCTGCCCGAAGGTGCCGGTGAGGCCACCGAATGCAGTCAGCACATCCTCGTGGCTGTTGGTGACATAGCCGGAAACCGCGCCGAGGACGTTCAACGTCCCGTCGATCTGCGCCGTCCCCGTGACGCTGAGCAATGTCCCGAGATTGACCGACAAGGTGCCGGTGCCGGTTTGCGTGTAATTGCCCGTCACCTCCGTGGTCCCGCTGCGAACCGTGACCGTGCCGGAATTGGCGAGCGATCCGTTCACGCCTGGCACGTTGTCCAACGTGCCGGCGCTGCCGATGGTGACGTCGCCGGGCAACGCGGTGGTCGCTTGCAGGGTTCCGCCTAGTACCTGCGTATCGCCGGCGTAGCTGTCGTTGCCGGTGAGGATCAGCGTTCCCGTGCCATTCTTGATCAGGCCGCCCGCGCCCGAGATGTCGTTGCTCCACGTCGAAGTCAAGCCATCGAACGACACCGATACGTCGCCCCAATTGAATTGCGCGGGCCCCTGCACCGCCTTGCCCACGTTGAGCGCGCCATAACCAAAAGTCGGATTCGGTTGCGACCCCCCGAGCGGATCGGCGGTGCCCAGGAGCGTCTGCCGCACCAGGTCGTTGTCGAAATACGGAAATGCCTGCCACACCAGTGCCGCAGCGCCCGTGACCATCGGCGCTGCCAGCGAGGTGCCCTGCACGATGTAGTAATCCGGGTCGGCGGTGCTGGCCGTCGCATCCTTGTCCAGCACGATCACGCCGCCCGGTGCGGCAAGGCAGAACTCCTTCGCCGCGCCGCAGATGTTGGAATAGCTGGCGAGATGGGTCGGGTCGTTGCTGTCGAGCGCCACCACGGTCAGCCAACCCCTGGCGAGATCCGGCGCGAAGTTCGGCAATTGGGCGAAGGTGCTGGGCTGCGCGCCCGAACCGTTGCCGGCCGCGAACACCACGAGTCCGCCCTGCTGATTGACGAACGCGCTGTAGGCGTTGTCGAACGCCTGGTTCACGCTGGGGTCGGTGGTGTCCCAAGTGAGGCCACCCCAGGAGTTGTTCTGCACCATGACCCCGGCGCCGATCAACTGCTGGTTGACCTGCTGGAAAAACTGCGCGTCGGTGGCCGTGATCCGGGCCGGCGGCTGGCCACTGTCGGACGGTGCATCGTCGGAAATGATGCGCGCCGACACCAGATTCGCGCCCGGCGCGATGCCGCCCGGGAATTTCGCGAACGGCGCACCCGCGGCGATCTCGGACACCCATGTTCCGTGGCCAACCACGTCATCGATGCTGGTGTTGTTGGTGCTGGAATCGACATCGATGAATTCCTGCAGCACGCGGCCGCTGACGGTCGGATTGCTGCGCATGATGCCGCTGTCGACGATGCCGATGGTGACGCCCGCGCCGGTATAGCCGGCTGCATGGGCGGCGTAAGTGTTGGTAAGCGACAACTGCGCGTCGATCGGCGGCTGTGGTGTGGTCGGTGCGGGGGGCGGAGGCGGCGGTGCGATGGCCGGGGCGCGCACCACGCCGTTGCCGCCGCCCCCGCAGGCGGACAGTGCCGCAATCAGCAGACCCGGCGCCAGCCATCGGGCGTGGCGGCGCATGCGCAATGAAATCGCGTCGATCATGTACCTGTTCCCCATCGATTCCCACCGGCTGCACCATTCTGCCCGGATGCGCGCTGCGCGGCACGCACCGGGTTTGCGGCAGCGCAGCATACGCCGCATAATCCATCATGCACCGTCTTGGTTCGAGCCGCCGTCGCTTCGCCGGCAGGCCTTGTCCGACCGGTATGTCTTTCCTGGAGTCCCAAGATCATGTCCGACATCATCATCGCCGCCGCCAAACGCACGCCGATCGGCGCCTTCCTCGGCCAGTTCACCGGCTTTCCCTCGCCCAAGCTCGGTGCTGCCGCCATAAGCGCCGCACTGCAGCAATCGGGCATTGCACCCGGCGACGTCGGCGAAGTGCTGATGGGTTGCGTATTGCCGGCCAACCTGGGCCAGGCGCCCGCACGGCAGGCCGCGTTGGCGGCGGGGCTGCCACCCTCGACCGGCTGCACCACGCTCAACAAGGTCTGTGGTTCGGGCATGAAAGCCATCATGCTGGGCCACGACCTGATCAAGGCCGGTTCCGCCAGCGTGGTCGTCGCCGGCGGCATGGAATCGATGACCAACGCGCCGCACATGGCGGCGGTGCGTACCGGCATCCGCTATGGCGATGGCGCGATGGTCGACCATATGGCGTGGGATGGCTTGACCAACCCGTACGACGGCAAGTCGATGGGCGTGTTCGCCGAGTCCTGCGCCGACAAATACCACTTCACGCGCGAGAAACAGGACGCGTTCGCGGCCGAATCGGTGCGCCGCGCGCAGGAGGCCGTGAAGTCCGGCGCCTTCGCCGATGAAATCACCACCGTCACCGTGCCTTCGCGCAAGGGCGACGTGGACGTTTCGGTCGATGAAACCCCCGGCAAGGTCGACCCGGCGAAGATCCCGACGTTGAAGCCTGCCTTCCGCAAAGAGAACGGCACCGTCACCGCGGCCAGTTCGTCCAGCATTTCGGACGGCGCCGCCGCCGTCGTGCTGCTGTCCGCGGACGACGCCCGCGCCCGCGGCGTGAAGCCGCTTGCCCGCATCGTCGCGCACGCCACACACTCGCAGGAACCCGAGTGGTTCACCACCGCGCCGGTCGGCGCAATCGAAAAGGTGTTGCAGAGGGCCGGGTGGAAAGTCGACGAGGTGGACTTGTTCGAAGTCAACGAGGCCTTCGCCGTCGTGGCGATGGCCGCAATGAAGGATCTTTCCATTCCGCACGAAAAGCTCAACGTGCATGGCGGCGCCTGCGCGCTGGGCCATCCGATCGGCTGCACCGGCGCGCGTCTGGTGGTGACGCTGCTGCACGCCCTGATGCATGCCGGCAAGAAGCGCGGCGTGGCGTCGTTGTGCATCGGCGGCGGCGAAGCCACCGCGATCGCGATCGAACTGGTTTGACCGAGACCTGCGGTTGCAGGGTTGTACGCCGGATGCGGTAAGCCGCGACTGAACGTTATTTGCCCGCAAAAAGTCAGATGCTGGCGTTATTCAGCCAGACGCGGTTTAATAGCGCGGCCACTCCCGTGGCTTTCCACGGCCCAATCCAGGAGATATCCAATGAAGTTCACTCGTACCGTTCTCGCGACTGCACTCGCCGGCTCGATGGCACTCGCCTTGAGTGCCTGCGGCAACTCGTCGCAGCAGGCGCAGAATGCTGCCGATCAGGCACAGCAGAACGCGGCTGAAGCGTCGTCCGCTGCTGCTGCCGCTGCCTCCGCCGCCGAGGCGAATCCGAACACCGAGACCCAGCAAAGCGCCGAACAGGCAGGCGCTGCGGCATCCGCGGCCAGCGCGGCCGCCGAGCAGGCCCAGCAGGCCGCCAATGCGGCTTCGGCGGGTAGCGCAGGCGCGGCGACCGGTTCCTCCAGCGCGATGGACCACATGCAGCAGGCCGCGCAGAACGCGAATGAAGCGGCCGGCAACATGAAGAACGCCGCCAAGGACGCCGCCAAGAATGCGAAGAACGCAGCCAGCGGCAGCTCTGGCCACTGATCGTTCCAGCTTTCGCAGTGACTCGACCGGCCGCCTCGCGCGGCCGGTTTTTTTTGCGAGCCCGATTCCCGGCGACCGCCGTTTGGCCATCGCCGTCCATGTCAAAAACCGCCCGGCCGATTTTCGAGCAGCATGTCGCACCCGATAGAATGCCGGGTTCATGCGCCCGCGCACGCCATGGAGCCGACCATGCCTGTCATTTCCACCGCAATCGACAGCAAAAGCGAAACCTTCCGTGGCAACGCCGCGAACCTGCGCAAACTCACCGATGACCTGAAGGCCGAACTGGCGCGCACGGCCGAAGGCGGCGGTGCCCGGGCGCGCGAGAAGCACGTCGCGCGCGGCAAGCTGCTGCCGCGCGAGCGCATCCGCGCCCTGCTCGACCCGGGTTCGCCCTTCCTCGAACTTTCGCCGCTGGCCGCGCACGGCATGTACGAAGGGGCCGCGCCCGCCGCCGGCATCATCACCGGCATCGGCCGCGTCAATGCCATCGAGGTGGTGGTGGTCGCCAATGATGCGACCGTCAAGGGCGGCACTTATTTTCCGATGACGGTGAAGAAGCACCTGCGCGCGCAGGAAGTGGCGCTGGAGAACCGGCTGCCGTGCATCTACCTGGTCGATTCCGGCGGCGCGTTCCTGCCGCTGCAGGACGAGGTATTCCCGGACAAGGAACACTTCGGCCGCATCTTCTACAACCAGGCGCGCATGAGTGCGCTCAACATCCCGCAGATCGCGGTCGTGATGGGCAGTTGCACCGCGGGCGGCGCCTACGTGCCGGCGATGAGCGACGAAACGATCATCGTGCGCGAACAGGGCACGATCTTCCTGGGCGGGCCGCCGCTGGTGAAGGCCGCCACCGGTGAAGTGGTGGATGCCGAAGCATTGGGCGGTGCGGACGTCCATACATCCATTTCCGGCGTGGCCGACCACTTTGCGGAGAACGATGCGCACGCGCTTTCCATCGCGCGCGACGTGGTGGCCCATCTCAACCGCAAGAAAAAGATGCCGCTGACGCTGCAGCCGCCGATCGAACCGAAGTATCCGGCCGATGACCTCTACGGCGTAATCCCCGAGGACACGCGCCGCCCCTTCGACATCCGCGAGGTGATCGCGCGGATCGTCGACGGCTCGGAGTTCCACGAGTTCAAGGCGCGCTACGGCAAAACGCTGGTCACCGGCTTCGCGCACATCCACGGCTACCCCATAGGCATCGTCGCCAACAACGGCATCCTGTTTTCGGAAAGCGCGCTCAAGGGCACGCACTTCATCGAACTGTGCAACCAGCGCAACGTGCCGCTGGTGTTCCTGCAGAACATCACCGGCTTCATGGTCGGCAAGAAATACGAACAGGCCGGCATCGCCAAGGACGGCGCCAAGATGGTCACCGCCGTCGCCTGCTCGCACGTACCGAAGTTCACCGTGGTGATCGGCGGCAGCTTCGGCGCCGGCAACTACGCGATGTGCGGCCGCGCCTACGGCGCGCGTTTCCTGTGGATGTGGCCGAACGCGCGGATCAGCGTGATGGGCGGCGAGCAGGCCGCATCGGTACTCGCGACCGTCAAGCGCGACGGCATCGAAGCGCGCGGGGGCAAATGGTCGGCCGAAGAAGAAGACGCCTTCAAGGCGCCGATCCGCGAGCAGTACGAACGCCAGGGCAGCCCGTACTACTCCAGCGCGCGGCTGTGGGACGATGGCATCATTGACCCCGCCGACACTCGCCGCGTCCTGGGACTTGCGATTTCCGCCTCGATGAATGCACCGATCAAGCCCGAACGCTACGGCGTGTTCCGGATGTAGCACGCACCGGCTGCGCGGGTGTCCGCCATCCGGGCGCAACCGGGACCGGCATGTGGTGTTGGGCTTCGCCAGCAAAAAGGCGCGGCCGCCGGCGCGACCGGCATTCGCGGCCGCTTCACACGGCCGGCGGTGCAGGATCGGCGCGAACCTTCTGCCGCGTGTTGATCCAGAAGCCGGCAATCAGCACGACCAGCACCAGCACTTGCGCAACCAGCGTCTGCGCGGTCGGGTAGATGCCGAACAGCGCGATCCGCGGGACATTCACCAGCGACACCGCGAGCAGGCCAGCCTCCTGCAACGCCGCGATGCCCTTGCCGGCCATCACCACCGCCAGCACCGCGATCAGGATCGAGGTCAGCGCGAAGAACTTCGCCACCGGCAACCGCCGGCTGTAGCGCAGCATCGCCCACGCGACGGCGGCCAGTGCCGCGGCGCCGAGCCCGCCACCGGCCAGCACCGCGACACCCTTGCCTTGTGTCCACAATGCGGCAAAGAACAGAATGGTTTCGAACACCTCGCGGTACACCACCACGAAGCTCAAGAGGAACAGGAACCACATCGAGCGTTTTGACAGCGCGCGTGACAGCTTTTCCCTGACGTAATGCTGCCACGCCCCGGCCTTGCTCTTGCCGTGCATCCAGATGCCGACCACCAGCAGTACCACGGCGGCGAACAGCGCGGCGAACCCTTCGGTCAATTCCCGGCTGGCGCCGCTGATGCTGATGAGCCAGGTCGCCGCACCCCAGGTGAGCACGCCTGCCAGCAAGGCGCCCACCCAGCCGGCGTGCACGTACGGCATCACCTCGACGCGGCCGGCCTTGCGCAGGAAGGCGACGATCGCGATCAACACCAGTAGGGCCTCCATGCCCTCGCGCAGCAGGATCGTGAAGGCGCCGACGAAAGCCGCCGTGCCGCTGGACTGACTTGATTCGAGCGCGACCTCGGCGCGTCCGAACAGCGCATCCAGCTCGCCGCCTTGTGCCACCACCGCGTCCACCGCGGCATCGCTGCCGACCAGCGAACGCAACTTGCCCATGGCGCCTTCGATTTCTGCCATCAACGCCGCATCGCGCGCCGCCAATACCGGCTCGACCGGTTCGAAGCCGTCCAGATACGCGGCCAATGCAAGATCGCGGGCGCGACGCGTGTCGCCGTCGCGATACGCCTGCACGCTCTCCGCCAGACGCGCGCGCGCGAGCGCCAGCAGGCCGTCGGGCGCGGGTTGCACCGCTTGCGGATCGCGACGCAGATAGGCGGTGAGCGCCTCGGCATCGGCGTCACCGAGCTTCGACGCCAGGCCCGCGGGTGTGAGTTGCGTCAGCGCGGCAAGGTTCGGAATCTGCGCATGCAGGGCCGGCCTGTCCTTCCACAGTTGCTCGCCCTTGGTGGCCAGTGTGTCCGGATAGGCGAACTGGCTGATGTAGAACGCCAGCGCCCAGCGATCCTCGGCGGGCATGCTGGCGTAACTTGCCATGGACGTTCCTTCCAGTCCCTGGTCGATCACCTGATACAGGGCCAGCACGCTGCGTTCACGCGCGCGATCCCGATCGGAAAACGCGATCGGCGGTGGATCGAGGCTCGCGGCCGCCGGACCATCGCCGCCGCCGGTGGCGCCATGGCAGGCTGCGCAGTGCTGCTGGTACAGCATGGCCGCGTGCGCCAGGTCGGGCGCCTTCGCCGGTGCGACCGGCATCGGATAACTAGCCAGCAGGCCCGCTGCCAGGGTACGCGCCAGCGTGCTTATTTCCGCGGGTGCGGCCTTGCGCGCCACCGCCGCCTGCAAACCCTCGGCCTGCCGGATCAGATCCGCCTGCCCGGCGGTCTTCGGCAATGCCGAGAGGCGGGCGTGGATGGAACCGGCAAACTCGACCATCTCGGCATATTCCGCCGGATTGACGACTTGCCCGTTGTCCACGGCGCCCGCGTAGTCGACCGCCACGTAATCGAGCAACTGCCACGCTGTTTGCGCGTCGGGATGGGGCGCGGCATACGCGACGCCCGTGACGAGGGTCAGCAACAACGCGGCACAGCGGACGAGTCGGGACATGAACCAACCAATCGAATGCGGATGACGGGCCATGGTATCGCAAATGCGAATGCATCGCATTCATCAATGACCCAAGGCAGGACTTCACAAATCGGTACGCGTACGCGCTGTGCAGTTGCAGACGTGCTGCAACAATGCGTCGCTTCGTCAGGCGCCCCGAGTCGCGGCTGACGCGGCGCCCGCGTCGACACCTCGCTGCTGCACGACGCGCACCTGCCGGCGCTGCGCAGCCATCCGCCACGCCATCACGCGCATGCCCGCGACCAGCGCGGCGAACGTCGCGATCCAGAACACCCCTTGCATGCCGGCCGGGCGCGCTTCGTAGCCGGTCAATACGTGCACCGCCTGTCCCACCAGCGAACCGTTCGTGAGCAGCCACGACGTGTCCCAAAGCTGGTTGCCCCACGCGGGCAGCAGATTGGCCTGGATCAAAAAGCCGGCTGCGCTGGAAGCAAGCCCCGCGGCCAGCACCACCAGCATCCAGTTGGTCGCGCTGAAGAAATAGCGAAGTGGGATGCGCAGCAACCCGAAATACAACGCGAACCCGACCGCGACGCCGCCCGCGAGTCCCAACGGCACGCCGCCGAGGAAGCCGAGCTTGCCCGCGCCGCCCGCCGCCATGCCGAACAGGAACAGCACGATCTCGGAACCTTCGCGCAGCACCGCCAGCGCCACCACCGCCAGCAGGATGGCGATCGAACTCGATCCCGATTTCACCGAATCGGTGACGCGCTGCATCTGCTGCACCATTTCCTTGCCGTGGCTGGACATCCAGGTGACGTGCCAGCCGATCATCACCACCGCCGTCAGCAACACCGCGGCTTCGAAAACTTCCTGACCCACACCACCCAGCGAGCCTTCGATCAGGCCCATGCACGCGGCCACCACGACCGCGCCGATGATTCCGAGCGCAATGCCGCCGCCCACGAACACGCTGCGGCGCGGCACGCCGCGCGTGGCCGCCGCGACCACGGTCACGATCAGGGCCGCTTCCAGCACCTCACGGAATACCAGTAGCGCGATACCGAGCATGCGTTGCCTACTCCACGATCAACACGCCGGTCGTGGCCTGGTGAAAATCGTCGAAGAACTTGTAACTGCCCTTCGCGAGCGGCCCGATGAACACCGTGATCGTCGAATTCGGCAGCACGATTTTTTCGCGATTGAAATCGGCGCTCTCGAATTCCGATGGCGTCGCGTTGCGATTGGTCACCAGCACCTTGAGCTTGGTGTTGGCGGGCACCTTCAATGTGGCCGGCTCGAATTTGTGGTTCTGCAGGACAAGGTGATATTCGGGCGCGGTTTCAGCCTGCGCGCCCGCCATGGCGGCGGCGGCAGCAAAACCGATGACGATGGCCCAGAACCAGTTGCGCATTGGCACGAATTCCACGCCGCTTCGATGCTTGGGCGGCGTCGATAGCAAATGCTAATCGTTCTCATTTATAAAGACAACCCCACTGCGCTACACCGCGGGCCGCCAACTCGGGACGAGCGATCGGTTCGGAAGCGTCCGCGCGCGCGGAACGGTTATCCTTCACGTTTTGGTTTGGAACGCGACGATGGCCAACGCCATCCTGCTCGAACGCAGGCACACCACGGCGATCCTGACGCTGAATCGTCCGCAGGTGCACAACGCTTTCGATGACGGCTTGATCGCCGAAACCACCGCCGCGCTGGAATCCCTGACTGACGATGCCGACGTCCGCGCACTGGTCTTGACCGGCGCGGGTGCGACTTTTTCGGCTGGCGCCGACCTCAATTGGATGCGCCGAATGGCGCAGGCCAGCGCCGAAGAAAACCGCGACGACGCGCTGCGACTGGCCAAACTCCTGCGCCTGCTGCAGTTCTTCCCGAAACCGACGCTGGCACGCGTCAACGGTTCGGCTTACGGCGGCGGCGTGGGGCTGATCGCCTGCTGCGACATCGCGATCGGCGTCGAGGGCACGAAGTTCGCGCTGTCCGAAGTGAAGCTCGGTCTCGTGCCCGCGACGATCGCACCGTACGTGGTGCAGGCCATCGGACCGCGCCACGCGCGCCGGCTGTTCGTCGGCGCGGAAATCTTCGATGGCACCGAAGCGGCGCGAATCGGCTTGCTGCACCAATGCGTTCCCGCCGAAAAACTCGACGAAGCCGTGGAACGCCAGTTGCACTTCCTCGCCAAGGGCGGTCCGCTCGCGCAGCACGAAGCCAAGCTTCTGGCGCTGCGCACGTCCGGCATGACTGCCGAATCCGCCGAAGACATCGACGCCGAAAACGCCGGGCTGATCGCACGCCTGCGCGTGTCGGCCGAAGGGCAGGCCGGCCTTTCCGCATTCCTCGAAAAACACGCGCCACCATGGCTGAAGGAGTGAAGCGATGCTCGATCACATCGGATTTCCGGTTTCCAATTTCCTCGCCAGCGAGAAGTTCTATCAGGCCGTGCTGGAACCGCTTGGCATCGGCATCGTGGTGGAAGTGACCGCCGAGCAGACCGGCGGCAGTTCGCATGCAGGATTCGGCGACCGCGGCAAGCCTTATTTCTGGATCGGCGACGGCGAAGGCATGGTGCGTGGCCGCTTCCACATCGCGTTCACCGCGAAAAAGCGGGCCGACGTGGACGCATTCCACCGGGCCGCGCTCACGGCCGGCGGGCGCGACAACGGCGCGCCCGGCCTGCGCCCGCACTATCACGAGCATTACTACGCGGCGTTCGTGCTGGACCCCGACGGGCACAATATCGAAGCGGTCTGCCACACGCCCGAATGAAGCGGAGAAAGGCATGCAACGTCCCGTGATCAATCTTGCGGATCTCGAAGTGCGCAAAGAGGTTGCCGAACGTGCGCCACACGGTGACGGCGCCGGGAAATACGATATCCGCTGGGCCGAAATCGCCAGTCGGATCGGCGCGCGCAAGCTCGGTTACAACCTGACGGTGGTCGCGCCGGGCAAGCGCAACTGTCCGTTCCACAGCCACCGCGCCGAAGAGGAAATGTTCTTCATTCTCGACGGCAATGGCGAACTGCGTTACGGCGACCAGCGTCATCCGCTGCGCGCAGGCGACATCATCGCCTGCCCCACCGGCGGCCCGGAAACCGCGCACCAGATCATCAACACCGGCGACACCGAAATGCGTTACCTGTCGGTGAGCACGATGGCACCGATCGAAATCTGCGAATACCCCGATTCCGGCAAGTTCGGCGTGTACGAAGATTTGCCCGACGATACCGGCGGGAACCGCGTGCGATTCCGGCACCTGGCGCGGCACGAGGACGCGCGCGATTACTGGGAGGGCGAATAGTGTTCGAGCGCGTCCTGATCGCCAATCGCGGCGAGATCGCCTGTCGCGTGATCCGCACCTGCCGTCGCCTCGGCATCCACACGATCGCGGTGTATTCGGAAGCCGACAGGAATGCGCAGCACGTTCGCCTTGCCGATGAAGCATGGCCCATCGGTGGCCCGCGTCCGGACGAGTCGTACCTGCGCGGCGACGCGATCATCGAGGTCGCCAGGAAAACCGGCGCGCAGGCAATCCATCCGGGCTACGGATTTCTCTCGGAGAACACCGCGTTCTCGCGCGCCTGCATCGAGGCCGGCATCGTGTTCATCGGCCCCGACCCGGCCAGCATCGAAGCGATGGGCTCGAAGGCCGCCGCCAAGCACCTGATGGCGAAACACGACGTGCCGCTGGTGCCGGGTTACGACGGCGACAACCAGGACAATGCGTTCCTCGCCGAACAGGCACACAAGATCGGCTATCCACTGATCATCAAGCCCTCTGCCGGCGGCGGTGGCAAGGGCATGCAGATCGTGCGCAGCGATGCGGAATTTTCGGAAGCCTTGGCCGCGGCGCAGCGCATCGCCAAAGCGTCGTTCGGCGACGCCTCGATGCTGCTGGAACGCTACATCGAACATCCTCGCCACATCGAATTCCAGGTGTTCGGCGACCGGCACGGCAACGTGATTCACATCGACGAGCGCGAGTGTTCCGCGCAGCGGCGTTATCAAAAGGTGCTGGAAGAAACGCCCTCGCCTTTCCTCGACGCCGAACGCCGTGCCGCGATGGGCGCGGCTGCGGTCGCAGCGGCGAAAGCCGTGAACTACGTGGGTGCCGGCACCGTGGAATTCATCGTCGGACCAGAAGGCGATTTCCATTTCATGGAAATGAACACGCGTCTGCAGGTCGAGCATCCGGTCACCGAAATGACCCACGGCATCGACCTGGTCGAGTGGCAACTGCGCGTCGCCAATGGCGAGCCGTTGCCGCTGACGCAGGCGCAAGTCGAGTCGCGCGGCCATGCGATCGAAGTGCGCCTGTACGCGGAAGATCCCGATCACGGTTTCCTGCCGGGTTCCGGCAAGCTCACCTGTCTGCAATTGCCGGATGCTTCCGCGCACGTGCGTCTCGACGGCGGCGTCATCGAAGGCGACACGGTGACGATTTTCTACGACCCCATGATCGCGAAGCTGATCGTGTGGGACGTCGATCGCCCGTCGGCGCTGCAACGCATGCGCGAAGCACTGGCAGCGTGCGAAATCATCGGGCCCAAATCGAACGTCGCCTTCCTCGAAAGGCTGGTGCGACACCCGGCCATCATCGAACACCGCATCGACACCGGTTATCTCGACCGGCACCTCGACGAATTCATCTCCGGCGATGCCGGACCGGATTCGCGCACGCTGTTCGCCGCCGCCGTGGCGGCACTGCTGCACGACGAAGCCCATGTCCTGTGCAACGCTGCCGATCCATACTCGCCATGGAACCGCGCCGATGCGTGGCGTGTCGGTCACGCGGGCAAGCGCCTCGTCGCACTGTCGGCGAACGGCCAGCGCTTCGAAGTCGAAAGTTGGGGTCACGCTGGCACGTATCGCCTGCAAGGCGGCGAAGTGCGCTGCACCGTGGAAGACGGGTTCCGGGACGACCGGAGCTTGAGTGCGCGGTTCGATGGCGCGGCCGCGCGATTCGAAGTGCGCGCCGATGCGTCGCGGATACTGTTGCACGATGCCGATGGCGTCCGCTGGCGCTTCGATCGCGTGCCTGCCTTCGCATGGGAAACCAGCGACAGCACCGCGGGCAATCAGGTCGCGGCGCCGATGCCGGGACGGATCGTGCTGGTCAAGGCCAAGCCCGGCGATACCGTGGAAGCCGGCCAGGAATTGCTGGTCATGGAAGCCATGAAGATGGAGTTGTCGCTGAGGGCGCCGCGTGCGGGCACCATCGAAAGCATCGGCGCCGCTGCCAGTGATTTCGTCGAAGCCGACACCGTTTTGATCAAGTTCAAGGACGAATGATCGCAGTCCTGCCGGTCGCTCGCCTTGCAATCGGTGCGCGCCGGCATCATTTCGCCTTGAACCGCGTCAACCACCGGAACTGGACAGCGCATGTTCCCCAATCACGTTCGCATCGTGGAAGTCGGCGCCCGCGATGGTTTGCAGAACGAGAAAACCGTCATTCCGACACCGGTCAAAATCGAATTGATCGATCGCTTGTCGGCGTGCGGCCTGCAAACGATCGAGGCCACCAGTTTCGTCAGCCCGAAGTGGGTACCGCAGCTCGCCGACGCCGAAGCCGTTTATGCGGGCATCAGCCGCAAACCGGGTGTCGACTACCCCGCGCTGGTGCCCAACATGCAGGGCTACGATCGCGCGCGCACGGCGGGCGTCACCAGCATCGCGGTGTTCACCGCGGCCAGCGAAGCGTTCAACCAGAAGAACATCAACGCGTCGATCGATGAATCCATCGAGCGTTTCCGCCCTGTGCTGGAACGCGCGCGCGCCGAGGGCGTGCGGGTGCGCGGCTACGTGTCCACCGTGCTGGGTTGCCCGTATCAGGGCGAGGTGCCCGTCAGCGACGTCGTGCGTGTTTCGAAGCGCCTGTACGAGCTTGGCTGCGACGAGATTTCACTGGGCGACACCATCGGCGTCGGCACGCCGGTGAAGGCGCGTGCCATGCTGCACGCGGTCTCGCACGAAGTACCGATGAAGGCCTTGGCCGTGCATTTCCACGACACCTACGACCAGGCGCTCGCGAACATTCTCGTGTGCCTCGAAGAAGGCGTGCGCGTGGTGGACAGTTCGGTTTCAGGAACCGGCGGCTGTCCCTACGCGAAAGGCGCGACCGGCAACGTCGCCAGCGAGGACGTGGCCTACATGCTGCAGGGCATGGGCATCGAAACCGGTGTCGACCTGGACAAGCTGGTGGAAACCGGATGGTGGTTGGCGAAGCAGCTCGGCAAGCCGACATCCAGTCGGGTGACGCGTGCGCGAATGGGCGAATGAGGAGTCTCCGATGCAGCAACCGTTTTCAATCCGCCCCATCGAACCCCGCGACGATGCCGCGATCGCCGCGATCATCCGCAGCGTGATGCCGGAATTCGGCGCCGGCGGCGACGGGTTCGCGATCCACGATGCGGAAGTCGGCGCGATGCACGCCGCGTACATGCGGCCACGCTGCGCCTACTTCGTGCTCGAAATCGACGGCAAGGTCGTCGGTGGCGGCGGCGTGGCGCCGCTGGAACACGGCGAACCCGACGTGTGCGAATTGCGCAAGATGTATTTCCTGCCTGAATCACGCGGCCGCGGCGCGGGCCGGGCGATGATCACGCGCTGCCTCGATACGGCGCGCGAACTCGGATTCAAGCGTTGCTATCTCGAAACCCTCACCGGCATGGACGCGGCGCAGGCGCTCTATCGCAAGCAGGGTTTCACGCCCCTTTGCGCGCCGATGGGCAGCACCGGCCACCACGGCTGCGACCGCTGGTTCATCCGTACGTTGTAGTCGCCGCGCGCGCGGCTCCCCTACAATCGCCTGTTTGCAATCGGGACACACGCGCATGCAACTCGATCAGGTCAAGGCCGTCGTCACCGGCGGCGCATCCGGGCTCGGCCACGCGGTCGCGCAACACATCGTCGCGCACGGCGGCAAGGTCGCGCTGTTCGACGTCAACGATGAAAAGGGCCAGGCGGCCGCCAGGGAACTGGGCGGCGCGGCGCGCTTCTTCAAGACCGACGTGACCAGCGAGGACGGCGTCTCTGCCAATGCCGCCGCCGCCCGCGACGCGATGGGCGGCCTGAACATGGTGATGAACTGCGCCGGCATCCTCGGCGCCGGCCGCGTACTGGGCAAGGAAGGCCCCATGAAGCTGGCCCAGTTTCAGGCCACGGTAATGGTGAACCTGGTCGGCAGCTTCAACGTTGCCAAGGCCGGCGCCGCGCTGATGCAATCGAATGACCCCGGCGAAGACGGCGAGCGCGGCGTGATCGTCAATACCGCGTCGGTCGCCGCCTACGAAGGCCAGATCGGGCAAGCGGCGTATTCGGCATCCAAGGGCGGCGTGGTCGGCATGACCCTGCCGATGGCGCGCGAACTTTCGCGCTTCGGCATCCGCGTGATGACCATTGCGCCCGGCATTTTCTGGACGCCGATGGTGGATGGCATGCCGCCGCAGGTGCAGGAGTCGCTGTCGGCGTCGATCCCCTACCCATCACGTCTCGGCAAGCCGGAGGAATTTGCGGAAACCGTGGCGTTCATCATCCGCAATCGCTACCTCAATGGCAGCGTGATCCGGTTGGACGGCGCGGTGCGGCTGCAGCCGAAATAGAGCGAGGAGATGAGGGGCGTGTGATGGGGGCGCATGGCCACATCTTCGAGCACCCCGCCCAGCCTCGCCACCCCATGCCTCGCGCCTTCGCTACTCGTCCCTCGCCCCTGTGAGTTTCTCCGCATGAAAGCTTCCGAAGTAAAAAAAGGCAACGTGGTCGAACACGAGGGTACGGTCTACCAGGTCCGTGACATCGAGCGCAGCGCGCCGACGGCCCGCGGAGGCAACGTGACCTTCCGTTTCACGCTGTATTCGATTCCCGGCGGACGCAAGTTCGACCTGAGCCTGCGCGCCGACGACGACCTCAAGGAAATGGAACTGACGCGCCGCGCCGCGAACTACTCGTACAAGGACGGCGACGCGTTCGTGTTCCTGGATGCCGAGGATTACACGCCCTACGCGCTCGATCCCGACGTGGTGGCCGACAGCGCCGCCTACATCGTGGAAAGCGTGGAAGGCTATTACGTGCAACTGATCGACGATGCGCCGGTCGCGCTGCAGGTGCCGACCAGCGTCGCGTTGACGATCGTCGATACCGCGCCGGAACTGAAGGGGGCCTCGGCCACCAAGCGGACCAAACCTGCCAAGCTCGAAACCGGGATCGAAATCCAGGTTCCGGAATACATCACCACCGGTGAAAAGGTCTGGGTGAATACGCTGACCGGGGAATTCGCGGGCAGGGCCTGATGCGTTTGCGGGAGTCCGGCGGACGGTCGCCCGTCAGGCCTTGGCGAAGCAGAAGGCCGAGTCGGCGGCGTCGCAGGCGTGCATGCTCGCCGCTGCCATTACGTCTTTGCGCACCGGTCGCGAAATGCGCGGAAACATGCCATCCGGCGCTTGTGGTGAAAGAAAAGCGCCGGTATGGTACGGCCCACTTGCGCCTGTCCGGCGCGAGCCCGCATCGCTTCGAGGGGAAGCGCAAGCGGAACTATCCGGGGCGCAGGGTGTGCCCGCCCACGGTTCCCCCACCGCGGACCCGAAGTGATTGGGAGTACAAATGATCTTCTGGCGTGTGAAGCCGCTTGACCAGATTCTCGCAACCGCCGAAAAGAAATCGCTGAAGCGCCAGCTCGGACCCATCCAGTTGACCCTGCTCGGCATCGGCGCGGTGATCGGCACCGGCATTTTCGTGCTGACATCCGAGGCGGCCGAGAAAGCCGGCCCCGGCATGATGCTTTCGTTCGTGATCGCCGCGGTGGTTTGCGGGCTCGCCGCCCTCGCCTACGCCGAACTCTCGGCGATGGTGCCCGTTTCCGGGTCCGCGTATACCTATACCTATGGCGTGATGGGCGAACTGATCGCCTGGATCGTGGGCTGGGCGCTGGTGCTCGAATACGCGATCGGCGCGACGGCGGTCTGCGTGGGCTGGGCCGGATACGTGAATGGCCTGCTCGACAGCGGCATCTTCGGATTGGTCGCGCCGGGCGCGCTGTCGTTGCCGCATTGGCTGCAAGTCGGGCCATCGCTCGGCGGCGGCTTCAACCTGCTGGCTTTCCTGATCGGCATTGCGGTGACCGGCCTGCTGGTGATCGGCACTTCCAAGAGCGCGCGGGTCAATGCGGTGCTGGTGGCCATCAAGATCATCGCGCTCACCGCATTCATCGTGATTGCGGTACCCGCGGTCAAGAGCGAAAACCTGCATCCGTTCCTGCCCGGTGGATGGGGCAACCCGGTTGGCAGCAACGGCATCGGCGTGCTCGGCGCGGCCGCTTCCATCTTCTTCGCCTATGTCGGCTTCGACGCGGTTTCCACCGCCGCCGAGGAAACCCGCAACCCCAATCGCAACATCCCGATCGGGCTGATCGCCGCACTGGTGATCTGCACCATCTTCTACCTGCTGGTGGGCTACGGCGCAGCCGGTTCGGTGGGCGCGCAGCCGATGATGGGACCGAACGGCATCCCGATCGATCCGGGCACCACTGCGATGGCGGCAGCCTGCGGCAATTCGGACGCGCTGGTGTGCAGCCACGAACCACTGGCCCACGTGATGCGCATGCTCGGCCATCCATGGGTCGGCAACATGATCGGCCTTGCCGCCATCGTGGCGCTGCCGTCGGTGATCCTGATGATGATGTTCGGGCAGACCCGCATCTTCTTCACGATGTCGCGCGACGGGTTGCTGCCGAACGTGTTCTCGAAGGTGCACCCGCGCTTCTTCACCCCGCACGTGATCACGTACGTCACGGGCGTCGTGGTGGCGCTGTGCGCCGCACTGTTCCCGGTCGGAAAGCTGGCCGATACGTCCAACGCAGGCACGCTGCTCGCGTTCGCGATGGTTTCGATCGGCGTGATGATCCTGCGCCGCACGCAACCGGGCCGCAAGCGCCCGTTCCGTACGCCGTTCGTCTGGATCGTGTGCCCGCTGGCGGTTGCCGGATGCCTGCTGCTGTTCGTCAACCTCAGCATCGTGGCCAAGGTGGTGTTCGTGGGCTGGGCGGTAATCGGGCTGATCTTCTATCGCCTGTACGGCTACAAGCGCAGCCAGATGTCGCCGGAACAAATCACGCACGCGCTGGACGACGTGGTGTGATGGCGCATCGTTTGGGGGCGAGCTTTCCGGCTCGCCCGATTTTGTGGCCGGCCTTTCGACTTGCCGCGTGCGGCGCGCCAGCATATGTGTCGCGCGTGCCACAGGGGGCGCCGTGACCATCCTCGGGCAGCTGCTCGCGCGCAAGCCGGTCGGCGACGCCGCCTCCCAGGACGACATCCATGGCGGCGTGCAATTGCGCCGCACGTTGGGGCCGTGGGGGCTCACCGCGCTCGGCATCGGCGCGGTGATCGGCGGCGGCATCTTCGTGATCACGGGGCAAGCCGCGGCCGAACACGCCGGTCCCGCGGTGCTGCTGTCGTTCGTGATCGCAGCCGCGGTCTGCAGCTTCACCGCGCTTTGCTACGCGGAATTCGCGACGCTGATCCCGATGTCGGGCAGCTCGTATTCCTACGCGTATGCCACGCTCGGCGAATTCGCGGCCTGGTTCATCGGCTGGAACATGGTGCTGGAATACGGCGTTTCGGCATCGGCGGTGGCGGTGAGCTGGACGGGCTATTTCAAGAGTCTGGTGCGCCATCTGGGGTTCGACCTGCCCGACGTGCTCACCAACGCGCCGATCGCGTTCGTGGACAAGCACCTCGTCGTCACCGGCGCGCTGTTCAACCTGCCGGCGGTCATCTTGGTGCTGCTGCTGACGTGGCTTTGCTACGTCGGCATCCGCGAGTCTAGCGGCGTCAACAGCGCCATCGTGATCCTGAAAGTCACGTTGATCGTGATCGTGATCGTGGCCGGCTGGCGCTACGTGAACCCGGATCTGTGGCATCCGTTCATCCCGCCCGCCGAGGGCCCGGAGAAATACGGCTGGGGCGGCATCATGCGCGCGGCGACCTTGGTGTTCTTCGCCTACATCGGCTTCGAAGCCACTTCCACCGCTGCGCAGGAAGCCAAGAATCCGCAACGCGACCTGCCGATCGGCACGCTGGCGTCGCTTGCCATCTGCACCGTGCTGTACGTGGCAATGGCGGCCGTACTGACGGGCCTGATCCCGTTTGCGCAACTCGGCACGGCCGAGCCGGTGGTCACGGCGGTGGCCGCGCATCCGCAGCTCAACTGGCTGCGCTGGCTGGTGGAGATCGGCGCGCTGCTCGGGCTTGGGTCCGTGGTGCTGGTGATGATCATCGCGCAGCCGCGCATCTTCATGATCATGGGCCGCGACGGCATGCTGCCGCCAATCTTCGCCCGGCTGCATCCGCGCCACCGCACGCCGCACATCAACACGCTGATCACCGGCACGGGCATCGCCTTGCTGGCAGCCATCTTTCCTCTGGACGTGCTCGGAGATCTGGTATCGATGGGCACATTGCTGGCGTTCGTCGCCGTGTGCGCCGGCGTGCTGATCCTGCGCCGCACCCGCCCCGACCTTCCGCGCAAATTCCGCGTGCCGTGGGCCAGCGTCACCTGCACGCTCGGCGTGCTGAGCTGCCTCATGTTGTTGTATTGGGAGAACTGGTACAACTGGACGCTGATGGGGTTGTGGACCCTGCTGGGTCTGGCGATTTACTTCGGCTACGGTTACCGGCACAGCCTGCTGCGCAAGCGTTCGCGCGCGTGAAGATGCGCGCGCAGACGCCAAAGCCATTGCTTCCCGGCCGCGTACCGCTGGCGTGATTCGAGATCGTTTTTGGGGTATTCCGTACGCTTGCGTATTGTGGACAACTCTCGAATCAACGGAATATTAACGTCACAAGTCATTGTTCCTGATGGATAAAAAATTTCATCAGGAAATCGGGCTTGTCAACCTTGGCCCCCGCCAGTCCCCGCGCTATGATGCGTGCTCCGAGGGAATTCCCCATTGGCAGTGGACCCCGGACCGTTGCCCGGTGCGGCAAGCGTAGTCAGCTCCTCCGCTTGCCGTATCCGGGCAGCAACTTTCCTTCTGCCCTTCCCCTGCTTGTCTGAACCGCGCGATGTCCACCTGCGCGTCGACCGCGCGCCATGGCGAGACGGTCCGGCTTCCGTTCCACCCATCGCGCGTTCGGCGCGCGGCCTTCACGGAAGCATCAAGGCCTGGCGCGTTAATCTTCGAACTGCGCAAGCACCGAAACGGGAGTCACCCACGCGAGCGATGGGCTCCCCTGCCGGCAAGGGATCGCCTCATGGCAGCACACACCGGATCGAAAATCGTCGTCTACGCCGCGCTGGCGGGCAACTTCGCGATCGCCCTGACCAAATTCGTGGCCGCCATGCTGACCGGCAGCTCGGCGATGATGTCCGAAGGCGTGCACTCGCTGGTCGACACCGGCAACCAGGCGCTGTTGCTGTACGGCCTCAAGCGATCACAGCGACCGCCGGATCCTACCCATCCCTTCGGCCATGGACGCGAACTCTATTTCTGGAGCTTCATCGTTGCGGTGCTGCTGTTCTCGCTGGGCGCCGGCGTGTCATTTTACGAAGGGCTCACGCATATCCTTCACCCCGAGCCGGCAACCGATCTCGTTACCGCCTATGCCGTGCTGGGCGTGGCCGCGGTGTTCGAGGGCACTTCGTGGTTCGTGGCACTCAGGGAATTTCGTCGAACCAAGGGCAACCGCGACTACCTCGATGCGATCCACGAAAGCAAGGATCCGAGCGTGTTCACGGTGCTGTTCGAGGATAGCGCCGCGCTGCTTGGAATCCTCGTGGCATTCCTCGGGATTTCCGGTGCCTCGCTCCTGTCGATGCCGGTGCTGGATGGCGTCGCTTCGGTGGGGATTTCCCTGGTCCTCGCCGTTGCGGCCATCCTTCTCGCCCGCGAAAGCAAGGGGCTGTTGATGGGCGAACCCGCGGCGCCCGAAATGGAACGTTCCATCCTTCAGATCGCCCGCAATGACGAGGCGGTGGACCATGCCAACGGCGTGGTCACGGTGCACCTCGGACCGCAGCAGGTATTCGTGGGGCTGAGCATCGATTTCCGCGACGAGTTGAGCGGACACGACGTGGAACTGGGCGTGGAACGGCTGGAACGGGCGATCACGGACAAACTGCCGGAAGTGGTCTCGGTGTTCGTCAAGCCGCAGAAGAAACAGAAGTGGGCCATCAGCGGCGTGAACGCATCCCCTGCAGCACGCCCCTGATCGCGTTGAGATTCTGCGAGCGTCCATCGATCGGACGAAGCCGATCGACGGACGGCCAGCTTGTCACCCCTTGGCCTGGAACCCCGCACACCAACCCTTGGCCGCGACGTCGAAGCCCGGGAAGATCGCGCAAGGACCGTAGGCCTCACCCGCCTTGCCCTGGAAGTGCGCGCATTTCGCACAATCCTGCCCCGGCTTGTGCGGAGGCGGCGCCTTGGTGTCGTCTTCGACGTAGTGCAAGGCCTTCGCCGTTGCATTGTTCGAGGCACTCAAATGCGGCAGCGCCGCCCACACGCGACGCGGCAGCGAACCCAGCAACACCAATGCGGCTGCAGCGCCGCCCGCGAGTTTGAGGAAGCGGCGGCGCGGTGATGCGGTTTCTTCGCTCATCTGGATACTCCTGTTGATCGATGATTCGCGGGCACTGTGTGCAATGGTACGCCGCCACGCCGCTCCCGGCACGAATTTCCTTGCGGTCGCGTGTTACATTCAGCCATCTGAAAGCATCTTCATTTGCGCATGGCGCCCGTTCCCGCCCGACCCACCGATCCACTGCGAACCTGCGGCGTCGAAATCGCGCGCGTCGGCGCTGAACTCGCGGCGCACGGCTGGACGCCCGCCACCAGCAGCAATTTCTCGATGCGGATGGACGGCTCCACCATCGCGGTCACGATTTCCGGCCGCGACAAGGGCGCGCTCACGCCCGACGACGTGATGGCGGTCGGACTCGATGGCAAACCGCTCGATCCCGCGCTGCGGCCGTCCGCCGAAACCGCCCTGCACCTCCAGATCTATCGCCGGCAGCCGGAAACGGGCGCGGTGTTGCACACCCATTCGCACAACCAGACGGTCGCCTCGCGCCTGTTCGCGCAACGCGGCGTGATTTCGCTGCACGGATGGGAATTGCAGAAGGCCATCACCGGCTACACCACGCACGAAAGCCGCCTGGACGTACCGGTGTTTCCGAACTCGCAGGACATGGCGGATATCGAAGCCCGGGTCGACGCCTGGCTGGATGCCGGCAAGCCCCTTTACGCCTACCTCATCGAAGGTCACGGGCTTTACACTTGGGGGCGCGGCATGCCGGAAGCGCGGCGCCATCTGGAGGCACTGGAATTCCTGCTGGCCTGCGAACTCGACTTGAAGCGCCTCGGAGGCATCCCATGAGTCGCCTGCGCGTCTACGACCAGCGTAACCCCACCCGTCCGCTCGCCACCGAGCTCGACCACGACGCGATCGCGCGCACGCTCGGCAAGGTCGGCGTACGTTTCGAACGCTGGGAAGCCAACAAACCCGTCGCACCCGGCGCAAGCCAGGACGACGTGATCGCCGCCTATCGCGAGGACATCGAGCGCCTGCAAAAGGAACGCGGCTACATGGCGGTGGACGTGATTTCCCTGGCCGCGGACCACCCGCAAAAGGACGCGCTGCGGCAGAAGTTCCTGAGCGAGCACACGCACTCCGAAGACGAGGTGCGTTTCTTCGTGGCGGGCCAAGGCCAATTCACCCTCCACATCGGCGAGCGCATCTATGACGTGTTGTGCGAAAAAGGCGATCTGATCGGCGTGCCCGACGGCACACGGCATTGGTTCGACATGGGACCCAACCCGAACTTCATCGCGATCCGCCTGTTCACCAATCCCGAAGGCTGGGTGGCCAATTTCACCGGCGAGGACATCGCCGAACGCTTTCCGCGGCTGGAGAATTGAAAAAGCAGTGGTCCGCGAATGAACGCCAATAAAGAACTGCGGAAAAGCTCTATTTGCGTCTATTCGCGTTCGTTTGCGCACTGAAGTTTTCGCCGTCCGAACCGGCTACTTGGGATTGCACATGTCCTATCTGCAAAAGTCGCTGGCGCCGGGCGAAACCATCGTGGCGGTATTCAAGCTGCACTGGTTCATGTGGATCCGGTTCTGGATCGTGATCGCGCTAGGGATCATCGCGGTGGTCGCGCTGCTGATCGCGCAACTCGCGTGGGCTGCGCTCGCGGCCGCGGTGCTCGCCGTATTGATCGCGGGTTACCAATGGCTGTGGCTGCGCGGCATCGAACAGGCCGTCACCAACCGCCGCGTGGTCCGCAAGTTCGGCATCGTTTCGCGCGACACCACCGAGCTCCGGTTGGCTTCGATCGAGACGGTCGACCTGCGGCAATCGTTCTGGGGCCGCGTGTTCGGCTATGGGGACGTGGAAATCACCGGGCGCGGCGAGACGGCGATGGTGCTGGACCGCATCGCGCACCCGATCGAGGTGAAGCGCGAAATCGAAAGCGCCTATTCCTCGCATATCGAAGCGCCCGTGGGCGGCGCCGCGGCATGAGCGACGCGACCGCACGCGACGTACGCGCCGTCCTCACCGATATCGAGGGCACGACCAGTTCAATCGCGTTCGTGAAGGACGTGCTGTTTCCGTATGCGCGTGCGCGCCTTTCGCGCTTCATTGAGAGCCATTCGGATGATCCCGAGGTGCTCCGGTGGCTCGACGCCACCGCACGCGAAGCCGGCATCGACGATCCGCGTTCGCGCCGCGTGGTCGATACCCTGCTGCGCTGGATCGACGAGGACCGCAAGGCCACGCCGCTGAAGGCGCTGCAAGGCATGATCTGGAAAGCCGGATACGAGGCCGGCGATTATCGCGCGCACGTCTACCCCGAAGTGCCCGCGAAATTGCGCGAATGGAAGGCGCGCGGGTTGCGCTTGTTCGTGTATTCCTCCGGATCGGTCGCCGCACAGAAGCTGTTCTTCGGGCATAGCGAAGCCGGCGATCTCGCGCCGCTTTTCGACGGCTGGTTCGACACCGAAGTCGGCGGCAAGCGTGAACGGGGTTCGTATCTGCGCATCGCCGGTGCCATCGGGTTGCCGCCGCCCGGGATCGTATTCCTGTCCGACGTTGGTGCCGAGCTCGACGCTGCGCGCGGCACCGGGATGCAGACCATTCAACTGTGCAGGCCGCCGGAACGCTGCCCCGCATCCGGCACGCATCGCTGCGCTCCCGACTTCGACACGATCACGTTGGCATGAAACGCGCCGGCTGGGTGCTGCTCCCGATCCTGACGTTCCTGGCCGGTGCCGCGGCGATGGCCGGATGGCACGACGTGCAAGCCCGGCGCGCGCGCACGCATCAAGACAGCGCGATCGACGGTGCGCGCATCTTTGCGCCGGCGCCCGCAACCACGGCGGACGATGGTTCTTCCACGGGACTGCTGCCGGACGATGCCTGGCCGCAAGGCGCGCCGACGCCCGAGCAGGTAATGTATGCGCAACCCGGGCTTGTGAATCGCGAAGCGGCGAAGCTGGAGCCGCGCACCCCGGGCAAGGTGAATCTCTACGCCGTCGTATTTGCGGGCGATGGCAGCCAGAACGTGTTCCGCAACGAAGCCGAGTATTTCGACAGGCTGTTTGTGCAGCGCTTCGACGCCGCCGGCCACGTGATGGTGCTGGAAAACAACCCGGCGTCGTTGACCACGCGTCCGCTGGCGAGTTGGACCAACCTGGAAAGCGCGCTGGATGCGGTCGCGTCGAAGATGGATACGAAGCAGGACATCCTGCTGCTGTATTTCACGACCCACGGCAGCGAAGACCATACGCTGCTGGTCGACATGGACCCGCTGCCGCTGGACCAGATCGGCGCCGCCGACTTGCCGGACATCCTCGACGAGCATGCGTTCAAGTACAAGGTGGTGATTGTCAACGCGTGCTATTCGGGCGGTTTCATCCCGCCGCTGCAAAATCCCGGCACCCTGATCATCACCGCCGCGCGCAGCGATCGTTCCTCGTTCGGCTGCGGCGAGCAATCCGAACTCACCTGGTTCGGGCACGCGTTCCTGGTCGACGCGCTGAACAAGACCGACGACCTGCGGCAGGCTTTCCAGCTTGCGCGCACGCAAGTTTCGGCGTGGGAAAAGCGCGAGCGGTTCGAGCCATCCGAACCGCAAATATCGGTCGGCCGCGACATTGCCCCGCAGCTCGCAAGGTGGCAACAAGGCTTCGTGCCAGGTCCCGCGGTGCCGTTCACGCCCGCCCCCGCAGCGCCTTCATCTGCCGCGGCTGCCGCAAGCAGGCCATGAACACTTCGACGGGCGCACCCACGCTGGTGATCCTCGCCGCCGGCCTAGGCAGCCGTTACGGCGATGCCAAGCAGATTGCAGGCATCGGGCCGACCGGCGAATGGTTGCTCGAATACGCGATCCATGACGCGATCGCAGCCGGCTTCGCGCAAATCGTGATGGTGATCCGCGAACCATTGCGCGAAGCCCTGCAACAGCGACTGGCGCCACATCTGCAAGGCCGCGCCGCCCTGCGCTTCGTGGCGCAGACCTGGGACATGGTTCCCGAAGGCTGCGCCGTGCCCTCCGGACGAATCAAGCCGCTCGGCACTGGTCACGCATTGTGGTGCTGCGCGCCGCTGCTGCACGGCCCGTTCGCCGTGATCAACGCCGACGATTACTACGGCCGCGAGGCGTTCCGCTTGCTGGCCGACCATTTCGAAGAATCCGCGCAGCCGGCGATGGTCGGCTATCGGCTCGATGCCACCCTCTCCAGCCATGGCGGCGTCAACCGCGGCGTGTGCAAGGTGGATGCGGAAGGCCACCTCGTGACAGTCACCGAGTTCCTCGACATCGGTGTTCGCGATGGTGCGCTCGCCGGCAACGCACCGGACGGGGCGCGCACGCCGCTCGCTTCCGATGCGGTCGTGTCGCTGAATTGCTGGGGCTTGCTGCCAGATCTGCTGCCCGAACTCGAACGCGGCTTGCGCGCGTTTCTAGCGCAGGCCGGCACGAAAGACGAATACTTCCTGCCGCACGCGATCGCGGCACATCTCGCGGCGCACCATCAGAAGCTTTCGGTGCTGCCCACCCGCGGCAACTGGCTGGGCCTGACCTATCCCGACGACCGCGCGCGCGTCGTCTCCGCGATGGCGGCGCTGCACCAGGCAGGCGCGTACCCGACCCCGCTGTGGTCGCGTGCATGAGTGAATCCGTTCTGCTCGACTCCACGACGCGCCATGCGTTGGCCGCGGCCTGGGCGTTGAGCTCCCGCGCGCAATTCGCGCCGCTCGGCAATGGCCTGATCAATCGCACCTTGCTGGTCACCGATGAGGGCCGCCAACGCGTGTTGCAATGCCTCAATACCCGGGTGTTCCGCGATCCGGCGCTGGTCATGCGCAATTGCCACACGGTCACCGTGCACCTCGGCCGCGAACGCGCAGCCGGCCGCTACGGCTATGCGGTGCTGGAACTGGTGCCTACGCTCGCGGGCGAGCCGGCCGCGATCCTGGCCGACGGCACGTGGTGGCGCATGTACGACCATGTGCCGAACACCCGCACCCACGACATCGCCGGCAACGCGTCGCTGGTATCCGAAGCCGGACGCGCGTTCGGTGCGTTCGCCGCCGCGCTGTCCGACGTCGATCCGAAGGATGTGAGCGAAGTGATTCCGCGATTCCACGACCCGGTCGCGCGCTTCGGCGCGTTCCTGGCGGCGAAGCAAGCCGATCGCGCGGGCCGCGTCGCCGCATCGCAATCCGAATGCGAAGCCGCATTGGGTTACCGCGACGTGCTGGACCACTGGCGAGGTTTGCTGGATGCCGGGCTGCCATGGCGCGTCACGCACAACGATTGCAAGTTGAACAACCTGCTGTTCGACGCGGATGATCGGGCGAGGTGCGTGATCGACTTGGACACCGTGATGCCCGGCAGCCTGTTGTTCGATTTCGGCGACATGGCGCGCACGATGGTGAGTCCGGTGCCCGAAGACTCGACGGATCTCGCAAGCATCGGCGTGGGTCACGACCACTTCGCGGCGCTTGCGCGCGGCTACGTCGAAGGCTGCGACGGGCTGTTGACGTCGCTCGAGCGCGGCAATCTCGTATTCGCCGCACGGCTCGTCACGGGCGTCATGGCCCTGCGGTTCCTCACCGACTGGCTGGACGGCGATCGTTACTACCGCATCGATCGACCGGCCCACAACCTCGAACGCGCGCGCAATCAGTTGGCACTGTTTACCGTCTTGTCTGCGCAAGCCGATTCGCTGCAGGCGCTGGTGCCATCAGGCTGATACGCCGGCGGCACCGTGGCGGCGCGCCAGCGTCGCATTCACGTCGGCCAGCGACAAACCGCGCGCGCGCAGCAACACCATCAGGTGATAGACCAGATCAGCGGCCTCCCCGAGCAACGCCGCATCGTCCTGGACCACCGCCGCCAGGGCGGTCTCGACGCCCTCCTCCCCGACCTTCTGGGCGATCCGTTGCACGCCCGCTTCGAGCAATTCGGTGGTGTAACTGCCGGCTGGCCGCCGCGCGTCGCGTGCAGCAATCAACGCGTCCAGCTTTGGCAGGAACGCCAGCGATGTCGCCGCGCGCTCACCGAAACAACTCGACGTGCCGAGGTGGCAGGTGGGCCCGTGCGGATTGGCGCGAATCAACAAGGCATCGCGATCACAATCGACGCTTATCGATTTCACTTCCAGCACGTGGCCCGAGGTTTCGCCCTTTTTCCAGAGCCGCTGTTTGCTGCGGCTCCAGAACGTGACGAATCCCGAAGCCCGGGTGGCGGCCAAAGCCTCCGCATTCATGTAACCGAGCATCAGCGCTTCGCCGGAGCTTGCGTCCTGCACGATCGCCGGCACCAGTCCGCCGCCCTTCCGGAAGTCCACGCGTTGCAGGTCGTCGTGATTCATGCGCGTCCCCTCATGTTCGCACCATGATGCCTTGTTCGCGCAACCAGTGCTTGAGTCCGGGAATGGTGACGGCACCGGAATGAAAAATGCTGGCGGCGAGTGCACCGTCCGCGTCGGCGACGTCGAACACCTCGCGGAAGTGTTCCGGCGCACCCGCGCCGCCCGAGGCCACCAGCGGCACGCGGCACGTAGCGCGCGCCGCGCGCAACTGCTCGATGTCGTAGCCTGCGCGGACACCATCGCTGCCCATGCAGTTCAGGACGATCTCGCCGGCGCCTCGGCGTTGCACTTCATTGATCCAGTCCAGCGTGCGCAGGGGGACCGTACGCGTTCGCGCCGGATCGCCGGTGTATTGGCGCACCCGCCAATCGCCGTCGTCGTCGCGCAGCGAATCGATGCCCACCACCACGCATTGCACGCCGAACGCACCGGCCAACTCGTTGATCAACCCGGGCCGCTCCAATGCGGGCGAGTTGATGGAAATCTTGTCCGCGCCCGCGTGCAACACCGCCTGTGCGTCGGCCACGCTGCGGATGCCGCCCGCCACGCAGAACGGAATGTCGATTTCGCGCGCCACCCGTTCCACCCAGGCGCGATCGACGGTGCGATGCTCCGGACTCGCCGTGATGTCGTAGAACACCAGTTCGTCGGCCCCGGCATCGCGATACCGCAGCGCCAATTCGACAATGTCGCCGACCACCCAGTGGTCGCGAAAGCGCACGCCTTTTACGACCTTGCCGTCCCTCACGTCGAGGCACGGAATGATGCGGCGGGTCAGCACGCCAGCGCGTCCTCGAGCGTGAAGCGGCCTTCGAGCAGGGCGCGTCCGAGTATGACCGCGCGAACGCCCGCGGCGCGCACCGCGCGAATGTCCTCCAGCGAACACGCGCCGCCCGAGGCCTGGATTTCGAATTCCGCACCATGGCTTCGCAAATCGCGGTACAGGTCCAGGTTGAATCCGCCAAGGGTGCCGTCGCGCCCGATGTCGGTGCACAGCACGTGGCACGCACCGGCACGGGCGTAGAACGCAACCAGCGTCTCGAGCGTCGCATCCGTATCTTCGGTCCAGCCGTGCACCGCCGGCCGCCAGGCGCCCGCCCCGCCGCGTACGTCCAAGGCCAGCACCAGCCGGTCCGCCCCGAACTGGCCCAGCCAGTTTGCCGTGGTGTCCGGATCCCGCACCGCCATGCTGCCGACGACGACGCGCGCCACGCCAGCCGTGTACAGGCGCTGCAAATCGTCGGCATTGCGCACGCCGCCACCGCATTGCACCTGCAAGGAACCGCTGCCGCAGATGGCTTCGATCGCGGCGAGATTCCCGAAGCTTCCAGAACGCGCGCCATCGAGATCGACGACGTGCAGCCACGCCGCACCCTCACCCGCATAGCGTCGGGCAAGTCCGACCGGATCATCCGTGAACACCGTTTCGCGTGCGTAATCGCCTTGCCGCAGCCGCACCACGCGGCCGCCCCGAAGGTCGATCGCCGGAATCACTTCGAAGTTCATGACGCAAGGAAATTCCGCAGCGTGGCCATGCCGAACGCGGCCGAACGTTCGGGGTGATACTGCACGCCAAAGAAATTATCGCGCCCGATTGCTGCCGAAAACGCGCCGCCGTAGTCGCAGGTCGCCAACGTCGCCGCGCATACCGGCACCGCGTAACTGTGTACGAAATACGCCCAGCCGTCCTTGGCGTCATCCGCGAAAAGCCGGTTCGATGCCACCGCCGCGACGCGATTCCATCCCATGTGCGGCACCCGCCGGCCTTCGCGGTCGGCGAAGCGCTGCACGTTCGCGTCGATCAGGCCCAAGCCATGCACGTCGCCTTCGTCGGAACGCGCGCACAGCAGTTGCATCCCCAGGCACACGCCCAATACCGGTTGCGTCAACGACCGCAGCACGTCGACGAGGCCGCTTTCACGCAAGCGCGCCATCGCGGGTGCGGCGGCGCCCACGCCCGGCAGGATCACGCGATCCGCCGCCCGGATGGCCGCGGCATCGCAGGTCAAACCCGCTTCGACACCCAATCGCTGCAGCGCGTACCGCACCGATCCGATGTTCGCGCCGCCCGAATCCACCAGTGCCACGTTCATGCGAGCACGCCCTTGGTGCTCGGCAGCGCAGCGCCTTCGCGACGCAGCGCCTGGCGCAGCGAACGTGCCACCACCTTGAAACAGGCCTCGACCATGTGATGCGCGTTTTCGCCGCGCACGGCGAGGTGCAGGTTGGCCCCCAGCGCATCGCACAGCGAGCGGAAGAAATGCGGCACCAGCTCAGTGGGAAGATCGCCCACGCGTTCGCGCGGAAACGCGCCATCGAACACGAAAAACGCCCGTCCGGAAAGGTCCATCCGTGCGTCCGCCGCACTCTCGTCCATCGGAAGGGCAAAGCCATAGCGTGCGATGCCGCGCTTGTCGCCCAGCGCACACCGCAAGGCCTCGCCGAGTGCGAGCGCGCAATCTTCGACCGTGTGGTGCTCGTCCACGCAAGTGTCGCCTTCGCAACGGATGCGCAGCGCAAAGCCGCCGTGCTTGCCCAGTTGCTCCAGCATGTGGTCGAAGAAGCCAAGCCCGGTCGAGACCTCGGGTTCGCCGGCCGAATCGAGATCGACCCGCACGCCGATGCGGGTCTCGCGCGTCACGCGTTCGATCTCGGCGATGCGCGGACGGTCGAGCAGACGATGCGCAATCTCGGGCCACGCCATGCCCTCAGCGCCGACTCGCAATCCGCGCACGCCGAGATTGGCGGCAAGCTCCATGTCCGTCGTGCGATCGCCGATCACCGCCGAGTCGGCGCGGCTCCAGCCGTCGTCCGCGAGCCATGCGCGTAACAGGCCCGTGCGGGGCTTCCGGGTGTCACGGTTCTCGTGTTCGAAACTGCGGTCGACCAGGATGTCGCGAAACGTGACGCCCTGCGATGCCAGGACACGCAGCAGCAATTGCTGCGGGCCATCGAAGCTCGCCAGCGGGAAGCTCGGCGTACCCAGGCCGTCCTGGTTGGTCACCATCACCAGTTCGTACCCGGCGGCAACGCAGCGCTGCAGCGCCGCGACCACGCCCGGCACCAGATCGAACTTCTCGAAGCTGTCGAGTTGCTCGTCGGCAGGTTCGACGACCAGGCAACCATCGCGGTCGAGGAACAGGATCTTGCGCATCATGCCGGCAACCCCGCCCGCGCTGCCGCCAAGGAAACCGTTCTTGCGCCGTCCAGCGATCGCAGCACGGCCAGCACCCGATCGTTCTGGTCGGGCGAACCGAGCGTGATACGCAGCGCGTCGCCCAGCATCGGGTAGCGGCGCACGTCGCGCGCGATCACGCCCGCATCGCGCAACGCTTCGCAGGCACGTCCCGCATCTTCGAAACGCACGCCAAGGAAGTTGGCCTGCGATGGCAGCACGGCGCGCACGCAGCAGCACCGCGCCAAGGCGTCGCGGACCCGGAGGCGTTCGCGCCGGATCGTTGCGACACGTTCCCGCATCGCGCACACGCCGGCGTCCGCTAGCGCGCGCAGTGCGATTTCGATGCACGGCGTGGGCAGCGGATACGGCGGCATGAGCTTGCGCAACAAGGCGATCACGCGTGCATCCGCCAGCAGTGCCCCCATCCGGATGCCCGCCAGCGCCCAGGCCTTAGACAAGGTCCGCAACACGACCAGGTTCGGAATCGCGCCGATGCAATCCGCGAGGCTTCTGCATTCGCCGTCCGGATCGATGAATTCGACATACGCTTCGTCGACCACCACCAGCGCCTTGTCCGCAAGCGCCTCGGCCAGTCGCAGGATCGCTGTGCGCGGCACACCGGCGCCGCTCGGATTGTTGGGCGCGCAGACGAACACCAACTTCACCGCCGGCGTGACGGCCGCAAGCACCGCGTCGACATCCAGCGAAAAATCGCCGCGCAGGGGCGCGTCAATGACTTCTACGCCCTGCACCCGCGCACACACCGCGTACATGCCGAATGTCGGCGACGAAACAAGAATGGCATCACGTCCGGCTGCGCAAAACGCACGCACCAGCAGGTCGATGCCTTCGTCGCTGCCGCGTCCGACCAGCAATTGATCGTTGCCGACGCCGTAGAGGCCTGCGAGGCGCGCAACCAACGCCGCCGGTTGCGGCTCGGGATAGCGGTTCCAATCCCGGTCGCAGGCAAACGGCGGCCACGGCGATTCGTTGGCGTTCAGCAGGACGGAACCGCCACCGCGCGCTTCCATGCGCGCGGAGGAATACGGTTGCAAGGCCCGGATTTCCGGGCGCGCGAGTTCGACCGGATTCATGCCACGGACCTCTCGCGCACGGCGCCGCGCGGATCGCATTGCAGTGCATCCAGGCGCAAGGTCACCGCGCGGCGGTGTGCGTCGAGCCCTTCGGCTGCTGCCAATGTCGCTGCACACGGACCCACCGTGCGCAACGCCTCGGCGCTGCACGCCTGCACCGTGATCTGCTTCTGGAAACCCGCCACCGACACGCCGCTGCAACGGCGCGCCCAGCCGTAGGTCGGAAGCACGTGGTTGCTGCCGCTGCAATAGTCGCCCAGCGACTCCGGCGTCCAGGGCCCGAGGAATACCGATCCTGCGCTTTCGATCGCATCGAGCCACGCCCGCGGGTCGCGCACGTGCACGATCAGGTGTTCGGGCGCATAGCGGTTGCTGATCTCGAAAGCCTCCGCGATCGAACGAACCTGGATCAACCGGCTGTGCCGGAGCGCTTGTCCCGCAATCGTCGCGCGCGGAAGCACGGCGCACTGACGCGATACCTCCGACTCCACCGCATCGAGCAAACGCGCGCAATCGCTGACCAGCAGGACCTGGGAATCCGGGCCGTGCTCGGCCTGCGACAGCAGGTCGGCGGCGACAAACCGGGGGTCGGCGGATGCGTCCGCGATCACGAACACCTCGGACGGGCCTGCGGGCATGTCGATGGCAACGCCGTCGTGCGCTGATGCGACCTGCAACTTGGCCTCCGTGACCCAGGCGTTGCCGGGCCCGAACAGCTTGTCGCAACGCGGCACCGATTCCGTGCCGTACGCCATCGCCGCAATCGCCTGCGCGCCGCCGATCTTGAACACACGAGGCACACCGCACGCCCGCGCCGCGTACAGCACTGCCGGATCACAGCCGCCGTCTACGCGAGGCGGCGTGCACAGCACGACCTCGCGGCAGCCCGCAAGCCGTGCCGGAATCGCCAGCATCAACACGGTCGAAGGCAACGGTGCATTGCCGGCGGGAACGTACAAACCGACCCGGGCGATCGGACGGGACACACGCTCGACCTGCAGGCCAGGTGCCGTTTCCAGGGCGACGTCGGCGGCCATGCACGCGCGGTGGAAAGCCTCGATGCGTCCAATGGCGTCGCGAATCGCGTGCTTCAGCGATGGTTCGATGGCCGACTCGGCCGCCTCGAATTCGAACCCGAAAACCTCGAGGTTTTCGATGACCACCTTGTCGAATTGCGCCGCGTACTCGCGCAGCGCCACGTCGCCGCGCGCGCGAACGGTGGCAATGATGCTCCGCACCGACGTACGCAGTGCGTCGCTTCGCGAAAGGGGCGGACGGGACAACGCCTGCTCCCGCTCTGCCTCGTCGAGCAGGCACCAGTCGAGACGCTTCATGCCAAAGCCCTCTCGACGGGCAGGACGAACAGCTCGCGCGCACCGGCGCGCTGGATCGCCTCGAGTTGCCGCCAGCCGAGTTCGTCCGGGCACAACGCCTGCAGCATCACCTGCTCCGGCTGCCCGTCCATCTGCAACACCGTCGGGCGCGGCGCACCCGGGAGCGCGGCGATGATGGCCTCCACGCTTGCGCGTGCAGCCTGCAGCAGCAACAACCGCGAACCACGCACGCGCACCACGCCGTCGATCCGGCGCAGCAGCAATTCGATCGCGTCGCGGCGATCGTCGGCCGGCATCGTGGCGGCGCCGATCAGCACGGCTTCGCTGTCTAGCACGCGATCGACTTCACGCAACTGGTTGGCGGCGAGGGTGGCGCCGCTCTGCACCAGGTCGCAGATGGCATCGGCGGTGCCAAGGCGCGGTGCGATCTCCACGGAACCCGCGAGCGTCACGATCTCGGCTTCCACGCCCCTCGCGACCAGCCAGTCGCGCAGAAGATTGGGATACGAAGTGGCGATGCGCAGCCGCGCCAGCGAGTCCGCATCCGTGTAAGCCATGTCCTGCGGCACCGCGATCGCGAGCCTGCACGCGCCAAATGCGAGATCCCGCAGACATTGCAGTGCCGATCGCTGACCCGCCGCGTTTTCGGCCAGCACGTTGCGACCGACGATCCCGAGATCGCAGACACCCTGCGCGATCAGCCCGGGAATGTCGTCGTCGCGCACCAGCAGCAGGTCGACCGGTTCGCCCTCGCCGTAGCAGAACAACCCGTCGCGGCTGCGCCGGAAACGCAAGCCGCACCGGTCCAGGAGATCAAAACACGGATCGCTGAGCCGGCCCGACTTCTGCACGGCGATGCGCAGGCGTTCGCGCGGCGTCATGCCCGTTGCTCCCGTTGCACGCGCCCGCCGCGCGAGACCCGCGCTGCGGCCTTGAGGTAACCGCCGTTGCCCTGGTTGAGGAAACGCGCGACCCGGCCGATGGTGGTGATGCTGACCGCGGTGTGCTCGTGGATCTCCCGGTATGGCGTGCCTTTCAGCACGTGCGGCACCACGCTCCAGCGATCGACCAGCGCTTCGAGTTCTGCCGGCGTGCACAGGTCGTGCAGGAAGGCGCGCATTTCCGCGACGTCGCGCATCGCCAGCAGCGCCTTGCACAGGCCGGTTTCGGCCGTATCGACGGATTTTTCTGGATCGAGGGCTCTGCGTTTCATGGGGTTTCCACTGGCCGGGGTACGTCCACGTACTACCAATGTAATAACGCGTTAGTACATTAGTCACGAAGGATAGCGGCTCGTCGGGCGTCGCGCAAGGCGCCGACGAGGGCACTTCAGGATGGATTCAACCCGACGGCGACGTGCCGTCAGGTCACCAGCGCGCGTTCGCGCACCAGCCGGCAGGCTTCCGCGATGTCGTGCTGCATCGGGCGATCGCGATGCATGAAAGCGATGGACTCGCGCAAGCGCGCGTGTGCCGCATGCACCGCCCTGCCCGGACGGAACGCATCGACCCCGGTCAACTCCGATGCCAGTGCCTGTACTTCGCGGGTGAACGCGTCGTAGTGCGGGTGGTCCTCGCGCAGCGCGTGTTCGATCTTGGCCGCCAACGCCTGCCAGCCGCCGCGGCGCGCCAGGCCGCGCGCCGCGTTCAACATCTCATTGCGGTAGTCGAGCGCCTGCGCGGCGGTGTACAGTTCCAGCGCCAGCACGTCGGACAGGTCGCGCGTCATGTCCAGCACCTGACGCGCTTCGTTGGCGCCCATCGAGACATGATCTTCCGCGTTGGCGCTGGTCGGGATCGAATACACACTGGCCGGGTGCGCGCGCGTGGCGAGATCGTTCACCAGCGCGGCGGCGGTGTACTGCACGATCATGAATCCGGAATCGGTGCCGTCTTCGTTGCCCGTCAGGAACGCCGGCAAGCCATCGTTCGTGGCTGGATCGACCAGCTTGTTGAGGCGGCGCTCGGAAATCGACGCCAGCACCGGGATTGCGGCCTTCACGTAACTCATGGCCAGCGCCAGCGGCATGCCGTGGAAGTGGCCGGCCGAAACCACTTGCTCCTCGATGTGCTGCGCGCCTTCGGCATCCGGGAAGATCAGCGGGTTGTCGGTGACCGCGTTCAACTCGATGTCGACCACGCGGCATGCCTGCGCCCAGGCATCGCGCACCGCGCCGTGCACCTGCGGTATGCAGCGCAGCGAATACGCGTCCTGCGGCTGGTGTTTCTTGCCGCCACGGAATGGCAGGAAGCGCCGATAAAACGCCTCGCGACCATGGCGCTGGTCGACCGGCACCCATTCCCAGCGGATGTCGAACGACAGCGCCTGTTCTTCCGCGGTCGCCCACGCCTGCGCGGTCCAGGTGCGGAAACGCGGGACGAGGTGGTACGGAATGTCGATCAATGTCGATTCGGTCAGCAACTCGCGGACGTGCCGGGCCGCCGCGACCTGGCCCGGGTGCGGACGCAGCGCGTGCACCTTTTCGCGCAACGCGCCGCTGCGGCCCGCGAACGCATCCAGCGTCATCGCCGCGGCGAGGTCGGCAACGCCCAGCAGGTATTCCAGTTCGTCCAGCGCCAGCACCGCGCTCGCCAGCATTTGCGCGGTGCCGTTGTTGAGCGCCAAGCCTTCCTTGAACGACAACTTCACCGGCTGCAAGCCGGCGCGACGCAGGGCTTCGCTGCCGGCCATGCGCTCGCTTTCGAAGAACGCTTCGCCGCCGCCCAACAGCACGATCGCGAGGTGCGACAGCGGTGCGAGATCGCCGCTCGCGCCCACCGAACCCTTCGCCGGCACCACCGGCACGATGCCGCTGTTCAACATCGCGGTCAGTGCCTTCAGCGTTTCGACGCTGATGCCGGAATGCCCGCGCATCAGCGTATTGATGCGGATCACCAGCATCGCCCGCACGACGTCGGCGGCCAGCGGCTCGCCCACGCACACCGCGTGGGTGATGATGAGGTTGTGCTGCAATTCCTCGGGCAAGGTCTCGTCCCGCGGGTCGGGATTGCCGCCGGGCAGCTCGTCGCGCGCGCGATGCGCGCCCAGCAGCTTGTCTGCGTTGCTGCCGAAACCGGTGGTGACGCCGTAGATCGGTTCGCCGCAGCGCACCTTGTCCGCGATGAAGTCCGCGGCGCGCTGCACCTTGTCGAGCTGCGCCGCATCGAGATCGACGTTGGCGCCGTGACGCGCCACCGCGGCCACGTCGGCGCGCGTCAAGTGGCTGCCGTCCAGCCGAATCGTCGTCATGCCCGTTGCACCTTCTCTTGCGCCAGTTCCACCCGCAACGATTTCACCAGTTCCGCACGCGGCACCTCGAACTGGTCGCCGCGACGCAGATCCTTGACGGCCACCGCGTCGCGCGAAAGTTCATCTTCGCCCGCCACGACCGCGAACCGGATGCCGGCACGGTCGGCGTACTTCAACTGCTTGCCCAGCTTGCCGCCTTCCAGGGCAACTTCGGCGGCGATCCCGGCGTCGCGCAGTTCCTTCGCGACCGTCAGACAGTATGACAACTGCGCGGCATCCATTTGCGTGACCAGCACCTGCACGCCGCTGTCGGCGGCCTTCAGCAATCCGGCTTCGCGCAATTGCCAGAACAGCCGCGTCAGTCCGATCGAAATGCCGACGCCCGGCAATCTGGACTTGGTGTAATTCGCCGCAAGGTTGTCGTAACGCCCGCCTGAACAAATCGAACCGATGTCGGGATGATCGTTCAACGTCGTTTCGTAAACGGTGCCGGTGTAGTAATCGAGCCCGCGCGCGATCGAAAGATTCAACGCGTACGCCGATTCCGGCACGCCGAACGCGGCGACGGTATTCAGCACCTCGCGCAATTCCGCCCGCCCTTCTTCGAAGGTTTCGGTACCGTGGCCCAGTGCATCGAGTTTCGCGTGCGCATCGGCCAGCGACGTCGAACGCACTTCGACGAACTGCATGATCCTCTCCGCTGCCTCGGCCGAGAGATCGAACTGCTCGCCGATCAGCACGCCGCGCACGTAATCCGCGCCGCGCTTGTCCAGCTTGTCCACCTCGCGCAGCACCAGCATCTGCTTTTCGCCGTCGCCGACGCCGAGCCCCTCGAAGAAGCCGCGCATCAGCTTGCGGTTGTTGAGCTGGATGGTGAACGCGCCGATATCGAGCGCGCGGAACACCGCGTGGATCACCGCCGGGATTTCGGCGTCGTAACGGATCGACAAAGTATCCTTGCCGATCACGTCGATGTCGCACTGGTAGAACTCGCGGAAGCGCCCGCGCTGGGCACGTTCGCCGCGATACACGCGCTGCATCTGGTAACGCCGGAACGGGAACGCCAGTTCGCGCTCGTGTTCGGCCACGTAACGCGCCAGCGGCACCGTCAGGTCGAAGCGCAACGCGTGCTCGGGGTGCCCGGTTTGATCCGGCGCGCGCTCCAGCGCACCGGTCGACTGCACGAAGTAAACCTGCCGCTCGGTCTCGCCACCGCTCTTGGTCAAGAGGATGTCGGCGAATTCGATCGCCGGCGTCTCGATCGGCAGGAATCCGTACACCTCGAAACCCTGCCGGATCGTGTCCAGCATCCGCTGGAACGCGATCTGCTCGCGCGGCAGCAATTCCAAGGTGCCGGGCATCGTGCGGGGCGTGGTCAGCGCCATGGCTTGCTCTCGCGATAAAACCGCAAGATTAGCATTACGCGAACGCCCACAACTATCCACAGCAACGGCAAGTTGCCGGTTCGATTTTGTGGAACGGTCCACAAGCCACAGCAAGCGGCCGATGCTGTGAGATGTTCCACAAGCAACAGCAAGCGGCTGAGAGGACGCCGAGGCAGGCGGCGCTTTCGTCTCGAATTGGTCGGGGAGACAGGATTTGAACCTGCGACTTCTACGTCCCGAACGTAGCGCTCTACCAGGCTGAGCTACACCCCGACATGTCGCACCGGGGCAGTTCCCCGCAGCGAGCCGCAAATGATACTTGGCGCGGCTTCGCACACGCAAGCTGCCAGCCTGAAGAGGCGCACGACTTCCGTCCTCACATCGTGTGCGTTGGCTTGTCCCCGCCCTGCAGGCCGGCCAGCAGCGTTTCGATTTTGGTGCGCGCGTTGTCGCCGTCGGCGTTTTCGGCGAATTGCACACCGATGCCGGCCGGCCGGTTGCCTTGCGCGGCGATGGGCGTGATCCAGACCACCCGGCCGGTGGTCGCCACGCGTTCGGTTTCCTCGGGCAGCGTCATCAGCAGGAACACCTCGTCACCGAGGTTGTAGCGCTTGTTGGTGGGCACGAACAGGCCGCCGCCCTTCACGAACGACATGTAGGACTGGTACAGCGTCTGCTTGTCCTTGATGACGACCGGCAGGATGCCCTGACTGCCCATGCCGCCCGCGCCGCCCATCATTGCCATCGTCTGAAGCCCCTGCTGATTGACGCCATCAGCTTGCCGCCGCAGACAAGCCGCGGTCAAGCGCCGAAACGGCACCAGCCCCATCCGTCGAACACCCACGGCGAAGGCAGCGGACAGTACAGCTTGACGTAGTACGGCGGGCGCAACGTGCGCGAGGTACGCGCGGCGGGACTGCCGTCGCGCCAGAACAGGTTGGCACCGGCACCTCCCGGCCGGACGCGTTCGCCACCCGCCGCATCCACCGCGAGCAAAGCCAGGAAGGGGCGCAATGCGCGCGGCGGCAACCACGGCAGGGTGGCAGCGGCGCGGTCATGGCAGTCGAGTCCGGCGACGAAATCTTCCGTGGCGGCGGCAAAGCGCAGGAAGCGTCCACGGCTCAACGCGATCTGGCTGGCGTGCGCCTCGATCGCGCAGCGCTTGCGCACGCGCTCGTCGCCGCTCAGCGCGAACACCGCGCGCTGCGGCACGCCGGGCTGCGAACGGCCGTGCAGCAGGTAACCGAGACAATCCGGTTTGCGCAAGCCCGGCGAGGTCTGGAACACCATTTCCATCAATACATGGATCGCGCTGTGGTCGGGATGCCGGTCGACGAGATCGGGCAACGCCAGCAGCGTCGGGCGTTCGCGCTCGACCAGTTCGCGTATCGTCGCCAGCATCGCCGCGGTGTCGTCCAGCAGCATCCAGGTGATGCCGCCGTCCGGCCAGCCCAGCCGATGCACATGGGCGGCGTCGACGCCGAGCATGCGCAACGCGGCGTCGGCTTCGCCGCGCCGCCGGGCCGCCCAGCCTGCACGCTGGCGCGGTCCGATCCATGCGCGCCGTTCAAGCACGCGCTGCGGCCAAGGGTTGTTCTCGCCGTCGCTGGCGAACACCACGCTGACTTCGGCGCCGCAGCCAAGCGCACGCTGGATCAGGCCGCCCGTCGCCAGCGATTCGTCATCCGGATGCGGTGCCAGCACCATCAAGTTGGCACCCGGACGCTTCAGCAGCGCATCGGGGTCAAGCAGGTCGGAGGGCTTTTCCAGGCGCAAACAGGTGGTCCTTTCGTCGCGCGCGGGGATTTCGCTGCGGAGCGCGGCGCGATTGTGCCCGGAAGTGATTGACCCGGCACTGACCGAAGGCCCGATGGCGATCCGCACTTTCCGGTCAACCGACGGCAAGAGCTCTCGTCATTCCGGAGCGGCCCGCGCCACGTACGGGCGGAACCCGACTGCGTTTGCTGGGATTGCAAACGCGAACGCCGCAGGCGGCCCGCAGGGCGAGCGCCAAGGATGGCGCGAGTCTATCCAGCTTGATCCTTGCCGGCTGCAACCACCGATTCCGGGTTCGCCTGCGATAAAACTGCAGGTGCCCCGGAATGACGAGCAAACCCAAGGATGTTCTATCTGGAATTGGCCGGCAATTCGTTCAACCAGTCGAACAAGGCGAGGTCGCCGCGCAGCGGCCCGTTCAAAAGAACACGCAGGCGGTTCGCTTCCGCAATGCGCTCCGCGAGCGTTTCACCATCCCAACCCGGATCGAAGCGTGCACGCTCACCGCGGGCACGTGCGTGCAATGCGCCTTCGAGCAGGCGTGCCGCCTGTTCCAGCCGCTGTTGCGGCTCGTCACCGGCCCAGGTTCGGCCGATCGCGCGCGCGTCGGCACGGCCCGCCACCAGCGCCAGCAAGTCACGCGCGACTTCCTGGCGGCGCTGCATCCCGCCCTGCTCCGCGAGCAGCCAGGCTTGGCCCGGATTGCCGCCGGCCGCGGCCAGCACGGCATCCGCGGACTCGACACTGCGCGCTTCCAGCCAAGCCAACGCTTCGCGCGGCGGCGGCACCGCGATGTCGATGCGCTGGCAGCGACTGCGGATCGTCGCGCTCAACCGCCACGGCTGGTCGGCCACCAGCACGATCAGGCTGGCCTCGGTCGGTTCCTCCAGCGTCTTCAGCAGGGCGTTCTGGGCCGGAACGTTCATCGCGTCGGCAGGATCGATCACGGCGACCTGCCAGCCGTCGAGCTGGCTCGACATCGCGAGGCGCGCCGACAGCTCGCGGATCTGGTCGACCACGATTTCCTTGCGCATCACGCCGGTCTTGGGATTGGGTTCCAGCTTCACCCGCATCCGGTCGGGATGGGTGCCCGCCGACAGCAGCTTGCACGTGCGGCATGAACCACACGCGCGCCCGTCCAGCGGTGCCTCGCACAGGCGCGCACGCACGAACATTTCGACCAGGGCACGCTTGCCGAGGCCGCCCGGCCCGCACACCAGCAACGCGTGCGGCAGCGTGCCGTTGGCCGCGCGCGCGGCGAGCAGGTTCCATGCCGGTTCGCACCACGCCGGCAGCGGGTCGCCCGGCGCGATCGCGGTGACGGCGTTTTCCTCGTCCGTCATGGCGTCACGTCCGCCCGCAATGCGTCGATGGCGTTCACGGCGGCTTGCAAAACCGAGTCGGCAGGCTGTGACGCATCGATGACGCGGAAGCGTTGCGGCTCCGCTTGCGCGCGCGCAAGGTACGTCGCGCGTACACGCTCGAAGAAATCATCGCGCTCGGCCTCGATGCGATCCGCATCGCCGCGCTGGCTGGCTCGCGCGCGACCATGTGCCACCGGAAGATCCAGCAGCAGGGTCAGGTCCGGCTTCAAACCTCCTGTGGCAAGGCGTTCCAGTTCGCCAAGGCGCGCGGCGTCGACGCCGCGGCCGCCGCCCTGGTACGCGTAGCTCGCATCGGTGAAGCGGTCGCACAACACCCAGCGGCCCGCCGCCAACGCAGGTCGAAGTGTCTCGCGCACCAGTTGCGCGCGTGCCGCGAACATCAGCAGCAACTCCGTTTCGACCGCCATGCCGCGATGCGCCGGATCGAGCACCAGCGCGCGTACGGCTTCGCCCACCGGCGTGCCGCCGGGTTCGCGCGTGTACAACACATCCATCCCGCTGCGTTCGAAATGCGCGCGAAGGCCCGCCAGCAGCGTGCTCTTGCCCGCACCTTCGCCACCTTCGAGGCTGATCAAGCGTCCCTTCATTGCTTCTTCTTGTCCAGGATGTACTTCCTTACCGCGGCATTCTGTTCGGCCAGCGTCGCGGAGAACTCGTGGGTGCCGTCGCCCTTGGCGACGAAGTACAGCGCATCGCCCGCCGCAGGATGCAGCACCGCGTGGATCGCGGCACGGCTGGGCAGCGCGATCGGCGTGGGCGGCAAGCCGGCGCGCATGTAAGTGTTGTACGGCGTGTCGGTTTCGAGATCCGACTTGCGGATATTGCCCGCGTAGGTCGCACCCATGCCGAAGATCACGCTGGGATCGGTGTCGAGTTTCATGCCGAGCTTCAGGCGCCGCTCGAACACGCCCGCGATCTGCGGCCGCTCGGCCGGCACCGCGGTTTCCTTTTCGACCAGCGACGCCAGGATCAAAGCCTGATACGGCTGCTGGATCCAGATCGAGGTGTCACGCCCGGCCCACTCGTCCGCAAGAAACGACTGCATCGCCTTGTGCGCGCGTTGCAGGATGTCCAGATCGGACATGCCGAGCACGTAGTCGTAGGTGTCGGGCATGAATGCACCTTCCGGCGACTGGCTGGCATCGCCGAGCTTCGCCATCACCTGCTGATCGCTCAAGTTCCCGATGTCGTGCGCGAGTTTGGGTGCGCGCTGCAAGGCCTGCCGCACCTGCGCAAAGGTCCAGCCGTCGACCAGGGTGACGCGCCGATGCAGCACCTTGCCGGCCGCCATGTTCTCCAGCAGCACCGTCGGCGTCATGCCGGGCGCGAGCGCGTATTCGCCCGCGTGCAACCTGTTGGCGACGCCGAGACGCATGGCCAGCGCGCGCCACAGCAGCGGCGATGCGTCGGTGAGTTTGTCCTGTCGCAACTCCGCGACGATACCGTTGAAGCCCTCGCCCTTGGCGATCTCCAGCGTCTGCCCGGTAGTGCGGACGTTCAACGGCGTGCGGGTGAAGTGCAGGTACGTGATGCCGGCCCACGCGATGGCCGCGACGATCGCCAGCAGGATCACGAGCAGCAATGCACGGGTCGCCGCGTTGCCACGCGCGGAAGCGCGCATTCCGATGCCGGCGCGACGCATCATGCCTCGCCTCCCGGAAATCCAAGCGCTCGCCAGTGCGCTTGCGCAGCACGCGCGTGACGACCGACACGGAATGCGTGTTGGTCCAGCGCGCGCACTGGCAGTACGCCGCGCACGCTCGAGGTCAGGAACACTTCATCCGCCCGCATCAAATCCTCCTTCGTCATCGTCCGCACCTGGACGTCGGGCAGCGCGTCCAGCAATGCGCCTCGCAACACACCCGCCACCCCGCAGCGGTCGATCGGCGGCGTCAGCAGCCCGCCATCGACGCCGACGAACACGTTGGCCGCCGTCGCGGAGACGAGGTTCCCTGCCTGGTCGAACAGCAAACCTTCGACCACGTCCGCGTCCGACCATTCCGCGCGCGCGAGTACCTGTTCGAGCCGGTTCAGGTGCTTGATGCCGGCCAGCCGCGGTTGCGCTGCAAGCCGCAATTCGCAACAGCGTACCCGGATTCCGTCGCGGCACCAATCCGCAGGCAACAGTGGTGCGGGAAACGCCGCGACGATGCGCGTGACATCGATCAATGGCGGCGGTGCGTAGCCTCGTTCACCGCGTCCACGCGTCAGGATGATCTTCACGACGGCATCCGTCATTCTGTCTGTGACACCTGCAAATTCATCCGCGAGCATCGCTGCGTCCGGCACCGGCAAGCCGAGCCGCCCGCAGCCATCACGCAGCCGCGCGATATGGCGATCCCAAAGCGGCGCCGCACCGTTCACCGCCCGGATGGTCTCGAACAAGCCATCGCCGTAGGCCAGACCGCGATCCAGCACCGATACGCGATCTTCGGCCGAGCCGTTGACCAGAACGCGCGCAGTCATTCGGTCTCGCGTCCCAGCGCGCGCAGCAGTCCGCGGGCTTTCGCACGGGTCTCGGCGAGTTCCCGTTCGGCGTCGGAATTCACCACGATGCCGGCGCCCGCGCGAAATGTGAGGCGATCGTCTTCAAGAACCATGGTGCGGATGAGGATGTTCAAGTCGAGCTGGCCGTCTCGGGAAAGATAGCCGAGCGAGCCCGTGTACGGCCCGCGCGCGATGTCTTCCAGTTCGGCAATGATTTCCATGCAACGCACCTTGGGACAACCGGTGATGGTGCCGCCGGGAAACATCGCCGCGATCGCCTGCCCCGGCGTCACGTCCGTGCGCAGCCGGCCGCGCACGTTCGAGACGATGTGGTGCACGTGGGCATAGCTCTCGACCGTCATCATTTCGTCCACGCACACGCTGCCGGGTACACAGACGCGGCCGAGGTCGTTGCGTTCCAGATCGACCAGCATCACGTGCTCGGCGCGTTCCTTGGCATGCGCCAGCAGTTCGGCGACGCGCGTCGCATCATCGTCGCCCGGCGTTCGGGGACGCGTGCCCGCGATCGGGCGCGTCTGCGCGATTCCATTGCGGATCTGCAGCAGGCGTTCGGGCGAGGAACTCGCGATCGACCAGTCCGGTTGCTGCAGCAGGCCCGCGAAGGGTGCGGGGTTGGCCTTGCGCAACGCGGCATACAGGGCTGCCGGCGCAGGCTTTGCACTGAATTGTCCCCGCCACGCGCGCGACAGGTTGACCTGGAACGTGTCGCCCGCGCGCAGGTACTCGTGCACGCGTGCGACACCGTCCAGAAACCGGCGCGGTTCGTCTTCCTGCAACTCGCGCAGCGGCGGAAGTTCCGCTTCGACGCGTGCAGCTACCGGCATCGACTCGAGGTCGCGCCGCATCGCATCCAGCAATGCCTCGCGACCGTCCTCGACCACCAGCCACGTGCATCCGCCGATCCTGTCGACGAGGACCGCGGCCGGGCAGCGCAGCGCCAGCGCGACCGGGATGCGCGAGTGCTCCGACCCCGGCAGCGTCAGCGAAGGTTCGACCTCGGCTGCCAGTTCATAACCGAGGTAAAGCAGCCAACCGCCGACGAACGGCAATTCGGCATCGCCCGATTCGGCTTTGTCCCGTGACGACGCGCTGTCCAGCGCATCCAGGAACCGCACGCCACGTTCGCGCCTCGCCGCATCGCGCACCGTGCCGTCGCTCGCGAGCGTCAACTTGTCTTCGGGAAACGCGAACAGGATGTCCCAGCGCGCCGCCGGCCCCGGCGCCGCGCTTTCCAGCCACGCCGGATAGCGCCCGGGCTGCGCGGCCGCGAGTGGCAGCAGGTCGCGCGCACCCGCGATGCGCACGCAGATCGGGGTGCCGCGCGCGGCGCGATTCAAACGCGCTTGAACAGCAGGGTGCCGTTGGTGCCGCCGAAGCCGAACGAGTTGGAAATCGCGATGTCGATCCTGCCTTCGCGCGCGGTGTTCGGCACGAAATCGAGATCGCAGCCTTCGCCCGGCTCGTCCAGATTGATCGTCGGCGGCAGCACGTTGTCGCGCATCGCGAGCAGGGTGAAGATCGCCTCGACGCCGCCGGCCGCACCTAGCAGGTGGCCCGTCACCGATTTGGTGGAACTCATCGCGAGCTTGTAAACGTGGTCGCCGAACACGCGTTTGGCGGCCTGCACTTCGCCCAGGTCGCCAAGCGGCGTCGACGTGCCGTGCGCGTTGATGTATTGCACTTCGGTGGGATTGACGCCGGCATCCTTGAGCGTGTTCTCCATGCAGCGCGCCGCGCCCTCGCCACCCTCGCTGGGCGCGGTGATGTGGAACGCGTCGTCGCTCATGCCGAAGCCGGCCACCTCCGCGTAAATGTGGGCGCCGCGCGCTTTCGCATGTTCGTACTCCTCCAGCATGAGCAAGCCCGCACCGTCCGACAACACGAAACCATCGCGGTCCTTGTCCCACGGCCGGCTGGCGCGGGTCGGTTCGTCGTTGCGGGTGCTCATGGCGCGCGCCGAGCAGAACGCGCCCGTCGCGACGGGGGTGACCGAGAACTCGGTGCCGCCGGCCAGCATCGCGTCGGCATCGCCGTACTGGATCATCCGCATCGCCAGGCCGAGGTTGTGGGTGGCGGTGGCACAGGCGCTGACGCAGGCGATGTTCGGCCCCTTCAATCCGTGCATGATCGCGAGGTTGCCCGACACCATGTTGATGATCGAGCCCGGCACGAAGAAGGGCGAGATCTTGCGGGGTCCGCCTTCGTTGTACGCCAGCGTGGTGCGCTCGATCATGGAAATGCCGCCGATGCCGGCACCCACCGCGATGCCGATCCGCGCGGCATTGGCTTCGGTGATCTCGATGCCCGAATCCTTCAATGCCTCGGCGCCCGCGGCGATGCCGTAGTGGATGAAGGTATCCATCTTCTTGATGTCCTTCGGCGGGACGTACTGCGCGGGGTCGAAACCCTTCACCTCGCCCGCGATGCGGGTGGGGAATGCGCTGGCGTCGAAGTGCGTGATCGGACCGATGCCGCTTTTGCCTGCGACCACGTTCTGCCAGGCCGTCGCGACGTCGTTGCCGACGGGCGAAATGATGCCGAGGCCGGTGACCACTACACGCCGCTTGTTCATGGGAACTCCAGATTCAAAAACTCGGTTCATGCAAGCCTGGGACCGCGCGGGCGGTCTCGCTGCACCCGTCACTTGCGCCATTCATGGCGCTCAAATGGGCCACCTTCGGCGTTCGGGCGTGCTCCAGCGCGCCGCTTTCCGCCATACGCGGACGCATTGTCCGTCACCCATCAAAGCGAAAGCTGCGCACGGGAGGCGCAGCTTTCGGGTTGCCGCATCGCACAAGGTCGCGCCGCCGGAGGGCATGCGCTGAAGTCCTTCGATCAGGACTTGACGTGCGCCTTGATGTAATCCACCGCCTGCTGGACGGTGGTGATCTTCTCGGCTTCCTCGTCGGGAATTTCGGTTTCGAATTCCTCTTCGAGCGCCATC